>Ga0209086_10000578_pt1 | contig 32215 bp, 24 predicted proteins | sample M_130207_XF_Meta_FD_187312 | JGI IMG/M metagenome (GOLD analysis project Ga0209086, IMG submission 187312) | Freshwater microbial communities from Lake Montjoie, Canada to study carbon cycling - M_130207_XF_MetaG (SPAdes) (version 2) | ecosystem: Environmental > Aquatic > Freshwater > Lake... | reverse complement strand
AGTATAAGTTATAGTTGCAACATTAGTGTATGTTGTGCTGTTGATTGTTGTAGTTGCACTCATTCCAAGATCAGAATTATTGTATACTCTTGTATTGATTACTTCTCCAACATCCCAAGCAGAACGAGTAACTACACCAGTTCTATCAATACTCCAAAGTTCAGATCCACCAGATTCATTTAAGTCTTTGACAATTCTATATCTTGTTGACCCAGTACCAGTTGCGAATACGTCAGTACCAAAGTTAGTATTATTCTTGTAATAATACAAAACACCAGGAGTATCATTTGCATTATTATCAAGAAGAATATCGCCTTGAGCTTGACCTGATTTTGTAAAATTATTTCCACCAGAATAGAAATAGTTTGCGTTTGATATGCTTCCACCAACAAATAATGTTTGAGCAATACCAGCACCACCAGATACAGTTAATGCGCCAGATGAAGATGAGGTAGAAGCAGTGGTATTTGTTATTGAAGTAGTTCCGCCAATAAATGCGTTTCCAGTGATACCTAAACCACCTCTGACTTGTAGAGCTCCTGTTGTAGTAGAAGAACTATTTGTGCCATTCGTAAATGTAGCAGTTCCACCAACAAAAGTATTACCAGTAATTCCAACACCACCAGCAACGGTCAATGTTCCTGTTGTCGTAGAAGAACTATTCAATCCATTTGTAATTGAAGATGTACCAGTAAAATTAAACGTACCAGCAGTAGCAGCACCTGTACTATCTATCTTGAATCTTGAAACTGCATTGACTTGAAGATTCATCAAATCTCCAGCAAATCCAGTAGGGGCATTTACTGCAATGTAAGTACCATTTACACTGCCATTAAAAGACCCTACTGTTGCTTCTAATTTTAATGCTGCGGATGTACTTGTAGGTGATTCGCCTCCTGGGAAACCTGAAACTCTCAATCCTAATGTGAGAGGATCAAAGAATAAACTTAATGTACCGCCTAATGAAGAAGATGACTTGAACTGTACAACTCCATCTGATGTTCCTGCTGGATTTGTACTTCCAGCTGTCATTGCAACCCAACTCATAACACCAGCAGAAGTTGATTGCAATACTGATGATCCTGTTGCCGGAGAAGTTGCAGGAAAAGTATATACTGTATTACCTGAAGCAGAAGATTGGAATGCAGTGTAATTTGCTCCATTGAACATCTGCAATCTTCCACCAATAGAGATAGATTGACCAATACCAACTCCACCATCTACAATTAATGCTCCTGTATTTACATTTTCAGAGCCAACAGTTGATGTGATATGAACTGGTTGTGATAAATCAATTCCAGATCCGCCAGCTATTTCTACCCATTGACTTGTATCACCATCATTGTAATAGAAATTCAAACTACCATCTGTTGCATTCCACCAAAGATCAGAATCGTGTGTGGTAGATGGAGGATTAGTTCCTACTCCAACTGCTGAAACCCAAGTCCAGCCAACTCCTGCGGGATACATAGAATTGGAAGATAAAACATAGTTAGTTGAACCTGATCCAACCTTAATAAATGTACTTCCTGCTCCAACAAGTATGTCACCAGTAGTATAAGTGGTATACCCAGTGCCTCCATATCTTGCTGTTATTGTAGATCCAGCCCATGTACCAGAAGTGATGACGCTATTGTTTAAAACAACTCCAGATATTGATGCAGCATAAGAAGAAGAAGTATAGATACTTCCACCGATACCCACTCCACCAGTTACAATTAATGCACCCGTAGATGAACTTGTAGAAGTTGTTGATGCTGTGACTGCCAAACCAGACATTGAAACAATACCAGTGGACGGATTAACAACAAATGATGCTATTGTTGAAAGACCTAAGCCAGAACCATTTGCACTATTTACAGCTGTAATAGAGAACGAAGAGTTTGTTGTGGTAGGTGATACTGCAACAGAAGATGCAGCAGACGGAGGAACTGCTTGCCAAGATGGTATTGTGCCAGTACCATTAGATGTTAAAACATAATTAGAAGAGCCAGCATTTAATTTGATAAATGTTCCGCCTGCTCCAACAAGAATATCGCCAGCAGTATAGTTAGTGTATCCAGTACCGCCATAAAGGCCAGTAATTGTACTTCCTGCCCATGTACCAGTAGTAATTGTCCCAACAGCAGTAAGTGAAGAGTTTGTAACCCCAGTGCCTAATGATGAAGCTGAAAGAACAGAAGTACCATTTATTCTGTAAACATAAGTGGATGAAAGATTTGTATCTCCAACTACATGTAACTTGTATGATGGATTTGAAATTCCAATACCGATATTTCCAGCAAACTCTCCCATGGCAACAGTACCATCGGCATTTGCTCTGATTAAAGGTAAACCAGATATATCGTTTACTGCAAATATCCAACCTGTTGAAAGATTGTTATTTATAGAGAATAACTGACCAGAACTACCATCAAATGAAAGTGAGTTATCAGCAAGAACAGATAATGTTATTGGAGAGTTTGTTGTTCCAATAAACGCCATCGAAGGAATGACAGTAGTTCCAGCAGACCCTAATGTTGCTTGACTGAAATACAATCTTCCAGTGGTTGAATTGCCTACATTAAGATCAGTAGCAGTGTAGATTGTTCCACCAATGCCAACTCCACCAGACACTACAAGAGCGCCAGTAGAAGAGTTAGTTGAAGCTGTAGTTGCTGTTACTGCTAAACCAGATACTGAAAGAATATCAGTGGAAGGATTGAAGTTTAATGTAGTTCTTGAAGATACTGCAACACCTGAACCTGAACCACTTGTTGGAGTAAATACCAATTGATGAGCAGAGTTTGTATTTGCTGCAACTATATTGATGTTTTGCGCTGTAGATGCACTTCCAACTACACCTACCCAAGATAGTATTCCAGAATTATCAGATTGTAAAACTGATGTACCTGATCCTGGGAATGCAATAGGTAAGGTGTAAGTGGTATTAGATGCATTTGCTCCAGCTTTGAAGCCTGTGTAGAATGTGTTTCCAGAGTTGTTGAATCTAACTTCTTTAGCTGATCTGATTTCAAGATTATCAGAGAATGAACCGCCTCCAGTAGGTGATACATAGAAGTTTGTTGCACCTGTGGAAGCTTGAGTTTCTATTATATTGCCAGATTGTGATGCTACTGCTTTTACAATCAAACCTGTTGCAGTGGTAGCAGAACCAACTGTAATCTTTGTATTACCAAATGGACCAACCGAGAATCTTTCTGTACCTTCAACTTTACCTAAAATAATATTTCCAGAATATGTTGTTGCAGTACCAGAAATATCCAAGGTAATCAAATCCATGGTATTCCAAGCAGTGTGTAATGCGTTTGGATTATTAGGATTGATTACAAGGTTTCCATAACCTTTAAAATATGTTCTTTCACTACCAGATGGAGAAACAATACCAAATACTCTGTTTGCTCCACCAGTATCCCAAGCAGTAGCAAGAACACCTATACCTGTGACTGATGTTGTGCCACTATTAGTAAATTGTAATTGACCAGATGCTTGTTGAAAATAAGCATTAGCAGTAACCCAAAATATGTTTGAATATTGCCAAGTAGTAAGATTCCAGGCTACCCTTCCATCAGAAACATCAAATATATTTTGTTGAACTTTGGTATTCCAAATACCATCCATTCCTGTGAGTCTAACTCTACCATTTGCATCAACAGCAAAATTAGTGCTACCAGTTGAGCTGTAATAAGTAACAGCATCAGATGTTTGAGAACCATTCCCTCTTAAAATGATGCCAGATGTAGTAGTAGATGGAACTTGAATATTTAAAGCAGCATTGAGTAAATTAGTACCTATACCAACTCTTCCACTAATATTTGCAGATTGACCAATACCAACTCCACCTGTAACAATTAATGCTCCAGTAGAAGAGTTTGTAGAAGCAGTTGAAGATGTTACTGCTAAACCAGAAACTGAAAGAATATCAGTAGAAGGGTTGTAAACAAATGAAGATTCAGTTGAAACAGCTACACCAGAAGCAGTGCCAGATGTAGGAGTAAATAAAATTGGATGACTTGCATTTGTAGCAGCTAAAACAACACTTAAACTTGTTGAAGTTGTAGCAGAACCAACAAAAGTACCATAGAAGTTTGTTGCTGTAGCTGCTGTAGCTGAAAGATTACCAGAGAATGTACCAGAAGTTAATGTATCTGTTGCAGAATTCCATGACAAACCGCTATCCACAGAAATTGCAACACCTGAGGCAGTGGATGAAATATTGCTAAATAATGGATAGAATGTTCCAGTAGTTGCAGAAACTATATTTACATTTTGTGAAGTTGTTGATGTACCAGTGACATTTCCAGTAAGTGTTCCATAGAAATTCGTAAATGTCGCAGCTGTACCTGATGCTAATCCACTGAATTTTCCAGCTGTAAGAGTATTTGTAGCAGCATCATATGAAATATCTGTACCATCAACAGAAACAGCAACACCAGAAGCCGTAGTAGAAGCACTTGTAAATAATGGGTAAAGTGTTCCTGTTGTTGTAGTTGTGATGTTGAGGTTTTGAGCAGTGGTTGCAAGTCCAGCAGTTGTAGCACTTGCAGCATTTCCAACAAATGTTCCATAGAAATTAGTGGCTGTTATTGCAGAACCAGTAATATTAGCTTCAATGACACCAATAGAGCCAGTGTATGTATTGTTAGCTGTAACATTTGCATTTGGTATGAAAGTAAATCTACCTGAAGCATTTGATAGACCAAAGAAACCAGTGATAGCAGAACCAGAAAATCTTCTGAATTCAATTCCTCTATCTTGTGTATCAGTTACATTTGTATGAGTTCCTCCAGCTCCTGAACCAAGAACAATAACTGGATCTGTTATTGTTTGGGTAGTTGAATCAATGTATGTGGCTGTACCTTGGACATTTAAGTTTCCAGCAACAAGAACAGTACCACCAGCAGCATTAAGTGTAAGATTTCCTGAAGTTGTTGTTATGGTATTAGAACTGGTTCCTAAAAGAAGACCATTTATAAGAGCTGATCCTGTACCTAAGCCTAATTGACCAGATGAAGGATTAAATGTAACACCAACACCACTGGACAATGCGACACCAGAGCCACCATTTATAGGTGAGAACATCAAATAATGAGTTGCATTTGTTGCTGTTGTAGAAACAGAATTTACATTTGTAGCAGTGGTAGCAAAACCAGTTAGTGTTCCGTAAAAATTAGTGAATGTTGCAGCAGTACCAGAAGCTAAACCACTAAACTTACCAGCAGTTAAAGTATCTGTAGAAGCGTTATAAGAAATTGCTGAATCAACAGATACTCCAACTCCAGAAGCAGTAGTAGAGACATTTGAAAATAAAGGATAAAGAGTTCCAGTGGTTGTTGCAACTATATTGATATTTGCAGCTGTTGTAGCATTTCCTGAAACCAATAATGCTGGATTGCTATAATATGGAGTTGTTCCAGTGCCAGCAGATATAAGAATAGAACCAGCAATTCCAGCAGTTAATCTACCAATTGTTGCAGATCCAGAAGCATAAAGAATATCGCCAACTGTATATGTTGTAAGTCCTGTACCACCAGAAGGTACTGATATTGCTGTTCCTGACCAAGTGCCAGAAGTTATATTTCCAGAGTTTACAGTTAATCCTAAAACTTGTGTAGATGATAAAACTGAAGTACCATTGATTCTGTAAACATAACCAGAAGAAAGATTAGTATCACCAACAACATGCAGTTTATAAGATGGATTTGAAAGACCAATACCAACATTACCAGCAAATTCAGCCATAGCAATTGTGCCATCTGCATTTGCTCTAATGATTGGGAGACCAGAAATATCTCCAACATTAAAGATCCAACCCGATGAAAGATTGTTGTTGATGCCAAATAGTTTTCCTGAACTTCCTTCATAAAGAAGAGAGCCATCAGAAAGAACAGTCATTGTTATAGGAGCTGCATTTGTGCTTCCTATGAATGACATTACAGGGTTTGTGGCAATTCCCGTGTATCCCATTGCAACTTGATTGACAGAAAGTTGCCCTGAAATACCAACTCCACCATTTACAGTCAAAGCTCCACTTGCCATGTAAGTTGAAGCTGTTGAAGATGTTATTACTACATCTCCTGTAAATGTTTTGGCTCCTGCAAATGTTTGAGCAAGAGTAGAAACTAAACCAGTAGCGCCAGTTCCAGCTATTGGAATATTGAATGTATGAGTGCTTCCAGAAGATGATATATTAAATGAAGAACCGGAAGTACCAGTAGAGAAAAATTGAGTTGCTGCTGTTAAAGTATTTAAAGTAGTAATACCAGTAGCAGCAGTAGGAGACCAAGTTAATCCTGTCGCAGAAGATGAAGAAGCGGTGAGAACAGTATTATCACTTCCAACACCTAATTTGATAAATGTTCCACCTGCTCCGACTAAAATATCACCTTTGGTATATGCTGTATATCCCGTTCCACCATACAGTCCAGTGATAGTAGAACCAGCCCATGAACCAGTATAACTTACAGCAGCTAATCTTCCGCTTGCTGGATTGTAATAAAGATTTGAATTATATGATAAAGCTGTTCCACTTATAAGACCAATATTAAGATCTATTGCTTGGCCAGTTATTGACGAGAGAACGCCTTGAGCAATTGTAGCAGTGGTAGCAAGGCCAGTTAAAGAACCGTAGAAATTTGTAAATGTAGCTGCAATACCAGATGCAAGACCACTAAATTTACCTGTCGTTAATGTATCAGTAGCAGCATCATAAGAAATTGCATTGTCTACTGATATTCCAATACCAAATGCAGTAGATGATGTATTTGAAAATAACGGAAAAAATGTTCCGGTTGTTGCGCTTACTATATTTACATTTTGAGAAGTAGTTGCGGATCCAGTTAGATTTCCAACTAATGTACCATAAATATTAGTTGCTGTAACTGCTGTAGCTGAAACATTTCCAGAAAATGTACCAGCAGTCAAAGTATTAGTGGCGAAATTATAGGAAATATCGCTTCCGTCAATAGAAACAGCAGCACCAGAAGATGTTGAAGAATTACTTGTAAATAATGGATAAAAAGTACCAGTATTTGCACTAACAATATTTACATTTTGAGAAGTAGTAGCTAAACCAGAAGTTGTTGCATATCCTGAAGTATTTGAGCTTCCTGAAGTTGTTGCGTAACCAGATTGATGAGCATAAGTAGCAGTAGTAGCAGTACTTGATGATCCTGATGTGATAGCATAGCCAGATTGATGCGCATATGTTGCAGTAGTAGCAAGTCCAGAAGTTATGGCATAACCTGATTGATGAGCATATGTAGCGGTAGTAGCTGACCCAGAAGTTATCGCATACCCTGATTGATTTGAGTAATTTGCAGTAGTGGCAAATCCAGCAGTAGTTGCAGTTCCAGTAAGATCGCCAATAATTGCTGATGTGAATGTTTTTTGACCAGCAAATGTTTGAGAGTCAGTAGAAACTAAACCTGTTGCTCCTGAGCCAGCTATTGGGATATTAAATGTATGAGTAGAGCCTATTGACGATATGTTGAATAATGATCCACTGGTTCCTACTGCAAAATATTGAACTCCAGCAGTAAGATTATTAAGATAAGAAATACCAGAGCCTGAACCTGACCCTGAATTAACTACCCACTTAAGTCCTGAAGATGTTGAAGAGTCCGCTGAAAGGACATAATTGTCAGAGCCTACATTTAATTTAATAAATGTTCCACCAGCACCAACTAAAATATCGCCCTTAGTGTAAGTTGTATATCCAGAACCGCCAAAATAAGCTGGAATTGTGCCTTTCTGACCTACATATCTCCATCCAACAATTCTATAAGGTCCTGATGTAGATACTGGGTTACCATTGGATAATGTGGCATTATTGAATAACAGAATACCAGTTTGATAGTCAAATAACCAGTTGGAAGCATCAGATTTTGTAATTAAGTTTCCAGCGTTATCAAAAAGTTTAATTTCATAACCAGCACCAGAAACTGTACCAAAAGCATCATATTTGTCAGAAACCCAGTTAGATAATCTTAAAGCTTCAGAACCAGCAGATCCGTCATTAGCTGTGGTCGTATTGCCATATCCTGATGAAGCAAACCAAGTTAAGTTTCCTGGAACTGATGTATCAACTACTAATGTTTGACCAAAAGAAGCACTTGGACCATAGTAATACAAAACATCATTTAAACCAGTAGCTGTATTTCCTGTTCCTGGTATTAATTCTGTTTTTATGTCTGGCAAGTAAAGTTCAAGGGCTGACGCACCCTTTTCTTCAGGTAAACCTTTGCCAGTGCTTGTGGTTACTCTTTTATTGGATAGTTTCTTAAAACTTAAATCTTGTTGTGACCAGGACATATTATGAACTCGTTATACTTGTCATTGAATAGGTGTTATTTTTATAAATAACTATTGCACGATATCTGCCAGAATTTCCAGCTCCGCTTACACCAGTGCTATAAACTCCAAATGACCATGAAACACCACTGCCTGATGTTGCTATTTTTGCAGATATAGCTTGAGCTCTTGAAGAACCATCATTTGCATTAGATCCTTGCAAAACCCCTAAATCAAAATACTTATTGTCGCTTTCTAAATAAAGTAAAAGATTAACACTTCCAGTGCCATATGAAGAAACATTAGAAGCAGTAAAACCACCTAATGAAAGCTGCCCAGTGCTTGCAGATGTTTTATAAAAATATCTCTGATATTCCTGATCTCCAGTAAAAGTATGTGTTCCACCATATTCAGTATCATAGTCAGCTGCAAGAGGATAACTTAATGTTCCAGATCTGACCTGTAAATTCCCGGTTGCCATATCAATATTTGACGTAAAAGCGATTCCTGTTCCAATTACAAGTCTTCTTGCTTCGTCTTGGAAACCTTCAAATGTGTCTGTTGATGTGGTACTGTATGTGTTGATGGCTCTACCTATTGTTGCATTTGAAGCTGCTGTTGTTGAATGGGCTTTATAAATTGTTGCAGTTATATATTTATTGAAAGATGATGCGCTTGCTGAGTTTAATGTAACTCTAACGTGATTATTTCCTGATTTATCAAGTTCCCCTGCATAATGAGGACTTGAAGTGGTTCCAGTAGATGTAACTAAACCTGTTGCAGATATTGCATATACTTGTGTTGTATTATAACAACTGCTAAATATTCCAGCAGCACCCTTGAAATAAACACTAAATCCTGTTCCTGTGGTGTAATATCCGATTCCAGATAAAAATTTTAGTGTTTGTGAAAATGTCGAAGCTGTTGCAGATTGTGAGAATGTTGGTGTAGTGTTTGATGCAGACCATGCATCTTTCCACATTTCATAAGTGTTGGTAAATTGGCTATTTTCAGTATGCGAAATATAAACACCCTCATATCCTGAGTTTGGTTGAGTATAAGCGTTTATCTGAGCATTAGCCTTGGTCCAAATTGTATTATATGCGCCTAAAGCAGTCAACTTCAAGTTATTATTTGTAAAGTTGACTGCATAATTTACTGATAAGTCAATTGTCCCAACTCCACCACCGCCAGGAGTTAAGTAATTGTATCTATTGAAGAAAATAGTTCCATAAGTTGAAGTTGTCAAGCTTCCAGCAGAAAAGGCAGTAGTTGTATTAGCTGTTGTTAAGGTATGAGAGCCTGATAAATAATATCTTGTGATGCTGGAGCCTGTACCATAACCAGCCTGATACCATTCTGTGCCTAAGCCAGCGGAAATTCCAACAGTATAATAAGTTGGAACAGTGGTAGCAGTTAAACTTGTGGCTGTCAAGTATCCTGGTCTTGCAGGAGCTATTTGAGAAAGTAATTCATTAATGTCATCTAAGGCATTAGCTATTGTTGTAGAATTTGTCCAAGATGTAAAGAATCCATCAGTGTAAAGACCATCAGCTGGAGTACCTATTGTTGTACTTCCAATACTTGATGGAGTTGTCCAAGCTACTCCTGCGTCTGTTGATGAACTTGAAACTAAAACATAAGAGTCAGAGCCTACTGGGAATTTTACAAACGTACCGCCAGCTCCAACTAATAAATCACCTTTTGTATATGTTGTGTAACCAGTGCCACCATATTTACCAGTAATTGTTGAGCCAGCCCAAGACCCAGAAGTAATTACACCATTACTTAATACAACTCCTGATATTGAGTTAGCATATGAAGAGGAAGTATATAAACTACCTCCAATTCCTACACCGCCATTTACAATCAATGCACCTGTTGTTGTAGAAGCTGATCCTGTAAATGCACTTACTGTTAGAGTTGTATCAAAAGTTTTAGCACCAGTAAATGTCTGGCTGTCTGTTGAAACTAAACCAGTTGAACCAGTACCAGCTATTGGAATATTAAATGTGTGAGTAAATCCAATAGAAGATATATTAAATAGGGTTCCACTCGTACCAACAGCAAAGTATTGTTCTGTTGACCCAATGCCATTTAAAGTAGATAATCCCAAACCTGCTGAAGTACTAACCGCAGCTCCCCAAGTTACTGCAATACCAGAAGAATCAACTACTAATGCTTGACTTGTAGAACCAATACCAAGTTTTGTCCAGTTTGTACCATTAAAGTAAATTAAATCTCCGGCAGATTGACCAGAAATAAATAACTTGGATATATTGAATGATTGTCCAGCTGCAGAAAATGTAACTGGGCTTGTAAAGTTATGAGTTCCTGTCCATGTATAGTTTGCAGTAAGGTCAACAGAAACTGTACCAGATTGAACAATAGGGTTTTGAGTGGAAGTTAAACCAAATCCAATTTGGATACTTGTAACACCTAATCCAACATCGTCCCAATAAATTCCATTGTAAACATTAATCCTACCAGTAGATGTGTTGAAGAACATCTGACCAGTAGTTCCCGGCAAAGCTTGAGTTGTAAGGTTTGCAAGTCTAAGTAATGCAGACCCCATGGAAATATTTGCTGTTGGGGTGTTTGTACCATCTAATTTAAGATATCTTAGATCTGCTGCACCTTGGGTAATTCCCGCACCAGTAATTTCTCCCCAAGAAGAGCCGCTGTAAACTTTTAATAAATTTGATGTGGTGTTGAAAAACAAACCACCAGTTGCACCAGTACCAGGGTCAGCAGCACCAGAGCCAACAGACAAACCATAATAACCAGCTTCAGGAGTAAATACTAAGTTTTTTGGATATGTATCGCCTTGTTTTTTAACGTAATAATTTTCTGTTATAGCAAATCTAAAAGTGTTCCCAGATATGACAACTCTAATGCCAGAATTAGCATCAGCAATAAATGTCAAGTCTCCTTTTAAAGAATTAATACTATTGACAACATTTGCTCTATCAAATGTGCCAACTGTTAATCTGGGGGGTACAATGTAAAAATCGGCCATCTTATTTTTTTACTTCCAATAACACATAAAAAACAATCTTAGTTCAGGCTCAAATTCACGAGTGGAATTAAAAAGAATCTATCTTATTTCTTCCACATATCTCTTCTTTTTTCTTTCTACATCAGAGGCGAGAAGTTGTTTTGTTTTTACATAATGTGAAGGACAACCGTTCTTTTTGTAGAAATTAATTAATATAAACTTTATTACAATAACTTTGTACAAGCATGATTCCTGCAAAAAAGACTTTATGCAGGTAGGAAAAAAGAATTGCAATAATAGGATATATGAAAACAAAAAAAGTTTTAAAGTGTTTTCTTCGAAGAAATATTTTTTAAAAGGTTTAAGGAGTTTTTAAAATGCCAACCTATCCATCAAGTTTGTATCCAGTTTTAAGCGGAGGTGTAGTAACAGCCACCGCAAGATCTGGCAATGCCACAACAAACGATCCAGGATCTTACTACTTTAATAATACAGTCTCTTATCAAGAGTTTAAGAACCAAGTTGTTGGTCTTGGTATCTCAACAGGACAGCAATATTTTCAGCAACTTGACTCAAATGACGTTGCAAGTGTAACCTACAACTCAGCTGCTAAGTACCCAACTGACGCAAAAGTTGGTGTATCACCACTTGGCGTAATTGCATCCTCATATTACACTGATTCATTTGGTGATTTTGGTACAGTTTTGACAAACTTTGCAGCAGCCGGTTTTGCTTACACAACTGCTATCGTCAATATGACTGCAACAGAAAAAGCTGTAGCTGCATCATTCATGAAACTTTCATATGCTAACCTTACAAGTAAGGTTCAAAAAGTGACTTATGAACTCAACAGAATGATTGGTGACATCAATATTGTAAACACACCAGGCTCATACGGTTACGCTGGTGGTGCTACAACTGCAGTATCAAGATACCCATCTTCACAAAACAGATATACTCAAACCGCTGGCGGTGCTTAGTTTTTCTGTCTACAACTCAAAAGAGGAGAGCATTTGCTCTCCTCTTTTTTTTATCTCTGCCAAAGCTGTCGATGGTTAAGAATCATTTTCAATTCTTTGATATTTTTTAATGCTAACTTTCGCAATGTATTAAAGCATCTATCGACGTATTTGCTTTTAGATCCAGCTCCATTATACTTGCCCCACATCAAAGCCAATGCATTCGGATCATTAGAAGCACGATTAGCCAATTTACCTCTTCGTAAACTTTTCGGCATATTAAGACTTAATTCTTTAGTTCCAAGAGCAATATTCCCATCAATAGTATAAGGATTATATTCCTTTTTGGGATTAAGCCATCTTAAAGTAGGCTTATACACTTGCATAATTCCAATGCAAGGACCACTTCTCATGTCAAACTCGCTTTCAACATATGCAGTAGTTGTAATAATGTATGGGTCTATATTGTACTTTGCGCCATATTTAAATATAGCATCAACAATTTTTTTTATATAAGAAACTGAGTATTTTGGTTGAACAAGTTTGATAAAATTAGAAATTTTAAGTTTCTTATCAAGTTTGTTTTTTGCACTATTTGACACGGATGCCTTAGCGTCTTGATTAATTTCTTTAGCTTTTACTGCGTTTACTGTAATCAGCATGCACACAAAAGCAATTAATATTCTCAAAATATTAATCATTTGCATATCCTTTCCGTTTCAAGCAGGAATTACTTGAAATTTTTAATGTATTAATAACTAATGATTATATCATCAAAAGTTGGTAAATGACGTGAATCCAAATCTTAACAACTACATGCCAAGAAATAGAAAGAAAACTCCTCCTCTGTGTGAAGTTTGCGGGGAGCCTATGCTATATCCCGCAACTTGTGCTCTCTGTGGTGGTTTATTCTGTCGTAATAAATGTGGTTCAATATTTATTTTACAACAGGCACAAAATCAACCATGGATGAATACTTTTGTTGGAAAAAATCTTTGCAGTAAACACAGTCAAAATGAAAAGACTGCGTCAAAAGATTATATAAACAAATTGTTTTCTGAGATTTTCAAAACAGGATAAATGATGAACACTTTTGCTTTGATAAAAATAGCTCAAGAATTGGCAGAAATGGGCTTAGAAAATGAAGCTGATGATATATTATCAGAAATACCCATTAATGGCAAAGAAGATATAAAACCTTCCATAAATAAAGATCAAGCAATGAATGAGTTCATTGGTGGAATATTGTTTGATCTTGCACAACACAATAATATTAAATTTGACGATAAAGGCAGTTTAACTGCCGAAACTCTTAGAAGCATTATTAACAGTTTTGAAGAAAATTTGTCTCATCCAGACATGTCTTAGTTTCCTTTTAATTTATCTAAGTCTTTCAAGCAACTTGATGGTGTATATGGTAATCTACATGTTTCACAATTAGATGAAACATGCAAAATCCAATCTTCCCATGTGTTAGGAATTTCTTTTTGTTTTTTAGGCATGCGGAACGGGTTTTTAGACATTGGTTGATACATTTCATCTTTTGTATAAAAACTTGTTCCGCATTTTTCACATATACACGCAATAGTTGGCATTACTTAAATATATCAATCAATCCCTTGCCTGTCAAAACTTGCATACCTGTAAGAAAAGCTAAAATTCCACCGACAGTCCATGCTAATTTATTCCAAGAGTTTTTGATTTCCCAGTGCATAGAAGTAAGTTTTTTCACTTCTATCTTCAATGAATTAATATCTTCATTGAAATTCGTAATAGTAGCTTTGAAATCATCAGTTGTGCCTTCTAATGAATCATCTCTTAAAACTTGACTATTCTGAAAGTTAACAAATAGTTTTTCAAGAGCATAATATTCTTGAGAAAGATTTCTGAATTCTTCTTCAGATAAAACTTTTAATGACTCTACTTTAGTTATGATGTCTTTCTGATTTGAAAGAATATTGATCAGAGCCATATTAAATTCTAAATATGCTTCTGTTTGAGCTTTGTAGACGGTTTTAAGCTGTTCTATACCAATTTCGTTTTCTTCCATGATTACCCCCTTCAGAAGAAATTACAAAACGCTTAGAACTTTTTTTAATTTTTTAGAAGATTCAGTTAGCCTTGCAATAGTTTCATCTTCTTCGCTCACAGTACAAACACAACTATTTGTGCCATGATTGATATCTTTTTTTTCAATACAATATTTTGTGCCTTTGTGTAGGACAGTAGCTGTAGTATTTTTCTTTATTTTACTTGAATGAAAATCGATATCAAATCCCAAGTTTTTCAACTCTCTGGCTTGATTGTTCAAAAGTGTATTTCCATTGTCATCTATAATGCACAATGGTTTATTTATGCTGTCCAATAATGCTACCAATAAGTTTGATGGATTTTTAAAATCATTAACTATATCCATTGTCTCACCTACTTTTAAAGACTCTTTTATAATATTCTTGATAAACATCGTAAGATTCCTTGTCATCCATTACGATAAAAATATTCTTAAATGGAATATCTTTTTCTGTTTGCAAGAAAGTATAAATAGATGATAACTGAACTCTTGCAGCGTCTTGAATATCATGAGTGCCACAATCTGGAGGCAACATTACAATATTTCTTGCGTTTGATTCTTTTGCCAAGTGTAATGCTTTTCTTGTTGCAAGTTTAGTGTCAGCTTCATTTACAAGTCTTGATTCACCAGCTACAACAGCATGAAAAATCTTTTTTGCTTGAACTTTAGAATTTTCTCCACCATTTGAAGTTATATAAACACTGCCCATATTAATTGGCTTCTGAACTTTATCGCATTCTTTTTGAATTACATTGTATGAGAGTCTGTTCAACAAATGGTCATCAATAGTAAGTACATTGTTGGCTGGATATACCAAAATATCAGCTTTCACTGCGTATGGATTGTCAATTTGATGAATACTGACTTTTACTTGTGGTGCTTCTTCAACTACTTCTTGTTGTTGAGGTTCTTCTTTATGTTCTTCTTGAACAGCTTGTTCGGTACTAAAAGAACATTTAGATATCAAACCTTCGCAATTAGATTGATATTTTTCATCTATCTGTTTAAGTTCAACCCCAAATATTTTAGAATTGAATTGTTTAGTGAATAAAGATTTTAGGACGCAATTATTTCCAAGATAAACAGGGCATTTTTCAGTCATAAATTATTTATACTGATTATTGTACTGGTGAAAATCCTTGTGTGTATAACCTAAATTCTGGATCTGCAATAAATTGATTATATCTTTGCTTGACATCTGCATTAGAATCCGTGCTCATAGATTGCAAAGCAGTAGTTATTGCGGTTGGAATGACAGTATTATTTACATCTGGAAAAACTTTAAATTCTGAATTTCTCAATGTTGCAATACTAACTTTAATATTTTGCAAAGAATTATTCATAATAACAGTAGTAAGTTCTGCAATTAAAGATTGTTCTATATAATTCTTGAAAATAAGTTTTTGAGATTCAGCATCAAATGTTTCTGTTGACAATCTTTGACTCAATATTCCAATCATTTGCTGAAATCTATTAGGGCCAGTGTATTGTGCTGCATCCTTGGCCATATCTTCCCCAAGTTTCTGAGTGTAATCAAATATTAATTGAGCTCCACCAGGCTGTCTTGACAACTCCATATACTGTTGAGGTGTCAAAGGCTGAAAACCAACAATACTGCCTTCCATTCCCACGCCTTGTTGTAATCCAGCGCCAAAACCAGCTTGTTGTCTTGCTTGTCCAGTAGCATCAAAATACCCTTGATATTCTATTCTTCTTCCTGATTGTAAACCTGGAGCATTGAAAGAATATTGTTGGGCAGATTTAATAAATTTATCCACGTTGTCAGCTTGTGAATATTTACCTATTTTATCAAGATATTGGGCAAGTTTGATATAATTTGTTTTCATTTTGTTTAGTGATATAAAACAGGGAAGTTATTTTTTAAATATTCTCTAAAAGGTGCCAATTGTGTGCTGTATTCATTGACTTTTTGTTGTAATATTTTTCGTTTAGCAGCTTTGTCTAATGTTTGAAAACCAACACCAGAAGTTATTTCTTTTATTTCATTCATAATAGATTCAAAAGACTTGACAGGTAAAGTATTTGCTTTAGGCAATTGACCAGTTGTAGATTGATATGCACCAGCTCCAATTGTGGGCATCGATTCAGCCGACATACCTGGTAATGGTGTGCCTTTTGTCTTGTAGTAGTAGTCATAGTTTTTAAACATATCTTTTTCATTAATGTTTAATTTTTGACCCCTATGAGAAATAAAATTGGGAGCAAGAGTAGCTATTAAATCTTGGAAATCAGGATTTTGTAAAGCTTCTAAAAATTTATTAAATGCATCTATTGGGTTTAAAGGGTTATAGTCTTTAAACATAGCTTTCATTGCTTCATTGAACATAGGAACGCCCTTAAGCATATTGAAAAGCAAAGTTGGTGAACTACCAGGAGCTGCAATTTTTACAAATTTAGACATTATTTTACCTTCTATATTTACTCTGTGTTCCTAATGATCCTAATGCACCGGTGAGATTTTGTGTGACATCATAAACTTTAAGGAGCGGATTCAATACTTTTCCAACAGTTCCGTACATTTTAGTCCAATTATTTATAAGCTCGTTTACTTCATATTCTCTTATTTGGTTAATTAAGTTTTCAAGAGCTTTTTTGATATCATCTTTATCAACTTGATTAGTACCAGTCAATGTCCCTAAATCAAATAATTTTACAGGAGTGGCACCAGCGATAGGAACATCTGCATACAAAGCGTTATTGATTTCAGAAATACTTGAATAGAAACCTGGTAAAGATGCCCAATAATCATCAAAAACAAAATTATTAATTGAAGTTGTCTTAAGAAACTGGTACTTTGCTGCTTTACCTTTGTTATCAAAAGGAAAACATTTAACGAAAAATTTGATAGTTTCTTTTTTGATATAAGCGTAAGAATCAACTGCTGGGGTATTAGATGCTGCAACTGAATAAGAATCTAATAATCTTGAAGGAATTGAATTGGCAATTAAACTTTCTGCACTAATTGTTCCCGAAGAACTTGAATTTGAAGATGATGGATTAGCTGGAGCAGAATATCTACTTAAGAATCTTGAGTAATTATTTGTATCGCCTCTCATTGGAGTTCTATTCAAATAAACATACAAATATTGACATAAAGTGGTCAAATTGTCATTAATTTTATCCCAAATAGGTGGATCAATCCCATTAGAACCTTTTGAAGCATCGTAAGGATATGTGCCATAATTTCTATCTGATCCAAAATCAAAAAGAGTTTCAGTACCAACAACAGGCAATTCAAAAATATTTTTTATTTCTGTTATTCTATTGGTATTTACATACTCGTCATATATACTTGCCCACCATCTTGGAAAACCTCTTCCAGAAACCAAATTTAATTTTGCGAATAATGAAATAAATTCAGGTTGAGTTTGAAGTTGAAACCATTGGTCACAAAAATTGACATCGGCTGGTGGAGCAGCTAAACGAACAAGCCTTGTATTTTCTTTATGAATTTTCAAGGCTTGTTGTATTAGGTTTTCAGGAATATCAGAATGCATAATATTATATTTTATTATTTAATGCATTTGAACCTTTAAAATACTTCGAATTTACGAGGATCATTTACGCAATCTTTGTTAATAATAATTCTTTTGGATTTGACTGCCTGTAAACCTAAATGTTCAAATGCTGCCATAGAAATTGATGATTTGACAATAGAGTTCAAGGCTCTAACCCCTGTACCTGTTTTGACTGCTCTATTGATAACTTCATCGTAATAATCTTCTGTAAAATCAAGTTGCAAATTAGACTCAGCAAACATCAACTTATTTTTACGAATTGGACTATCTTCTAAACTTACAAGACAAGACATCAATTCTTCTTTATTCAATGGCCTTAAAGGAACTATTGTTTGAATTCTGCCAACAAACTCAGTGGAAAGTCCATACTCTATTAAACTTTCAGATAAAATATCTTGCGGTAATTCAGTATACATCTCATAAATTCTTAATTTGATGTCATAATCTTCTTCGCCGTTATTTCTGAAACCAATTGATTTGCCAGAAAATCCTTGCTTTTTACCAATTATATTTTCCAAACCATTAAAAGCTCCACCAAAACAAAAAAGAATTTTAGAAGTGTCAACATACACTGGTGTAGGAGAGTCTCCTGACATGTTTGATGGAATCTTGACTTTCTTTCCTTCAATCAGTTTTAACAATGTACTTTGTGTTGAATAATTAAAACTTTCTAATCTTGTACCCAAATGATTGGAAGCAAGTTTGTCTATTTCATCAACAAAAACAACACCTTTTTGTGCAATATCTACATCGCTATCAGATTTAAAATATAAATCATGGATACAAGAATCTGCATCAGCTCCTTGAAATCCGGTAGGCGAAAAAGAAGTGGCATCAGTGGACACATAAGGAACATCTAACTTTTTTGCTATGCTGTTGACAATAAGAGTTTTGCCACTTCCAGAAGGTCCTAAAAATAAAATATTACATTTTTCATTTTGATCAGACTTGTAAGCATTTCTAAGATGTTCATACACAGCTAAAGAAATGCGTTTTTTAGCATACTCTTGCCCAATTACATAATTAGATAAAAAATCATACATGTCACATGGTGGAATTTTAAAATTATGTGTTGCACTATTTTTATATGAATATTTCGAAGAAGGGGCATATTCCGTAATTTTATTTTTTAATTCTGAAACAAGTTCATTATCATCAACAGAAGAAATCAATGACAATATTTTATTGTTTAATTGGAACTGTCCCATGACTGTACCGGCTGAAAAACTATGAAAACATTTTTCACAAAGAAACACATCACGGTTTTTCATTGAAAAATATTCTAACTTTTCTGCTAATTGTCTTGATGCATTGTCTCCACAAAAAACACATGGAATATGATTTTTTCTTTTTGTCATGAAATTACTTATACAGGATACAAATCAGGATAAAGATAAAGGTAAATAGGCAATTTTGTGATAAATAAATATAAATATAGGGGACTAAAAAAATGGCTATAATTGATAATAATTCTCAAAACAGAGGATTAGGAAAGTGGAAAATCCAAACATATAATCCTTCTGTTTCCATTGGCACTATTGAGGGAGTGTTAATTGTTAATAAGGATTTTCATATCATTTACAAAGATGAAAAGATGACAAGTTGTTTATTCAACGTACCAAGTCAAAATGTTGCATTTGTAATTAATGAAACGTTTGTTACAAATATTAAGATAGATAAATAAATATGTGGTATAGATTAGCTGTTGAAGAAAATAGACAAAGGCCATTGTACGAATTAAAAGTTCTTGCAATGGATGCGGAATTTGCTGTCAGAAATTTACTCAGCAAACAAAGAAATTATAATCCTTCGCAGTTAGAGATCAACAGAAAAGTCAAAAGAGTATTAGACCATATGGAAGAAAAATATGGTGGAATTGCAAATATAAGACTTTACACTAAAAAAGATACATTGCAAGAACTTGTTTCTGAAAATGTATACGAATTGCTTGGCAAAAATTACCGCACTCGATAATTCGTCTATTGTTGTTTTATTTTAGAGTTATCGTTTTGAATAATATAACAGACCTAAAAAAAATTATCGCAGAAAGCTCTCAAAATAATAAGATGGATATTCTTATAAGTTTGAGAGCTTTTTTAGCTGATCAAGAAGATTATCCCTGGGTTTACTTTAAAAACATTGAAGAAATTCCAGATGTTTTCTCATATCTTCATTCAAAAAATATTCTTCATTTTAAGAACATCAATACAATTAATCTTAGAAAAGCAAAAATTTCTCCTGTGCAAATTTACATTATGCCAAAAAATAAAAGACTTATTTTGATAGATCTAATTGATGATGAATTGTCAGATTTTATTTCTGATCATATTTTTCTTGTTGACAAAATAAGAGCAAATCCTTTTGAAATTGATTTAATTTATGAATTTTTAATAAAGAATAAAAATTCAGTGGATAAATCTTTATTTGCTGTTTATGAGGAAAGAAATAAAAGTCATAAAAAACTGCTCAACCTTACTGAAATTAAAAAATCTATTTATGATACTTGTTCATCAATGTCGAAGAAAAATAAACTAAAAGATTATTGGATTAATTTATGGGGTGATTCTAAAAATTATTCTGAAAGTTCAATAATTGAAAACATTGTAATATGAAAGCTTTTTTAACTTTTATCAGAAAATATGAGCAAGATATTCATATGTTAGGAGTTAAAAATCCTATCAATATAAATATCTTAGAAGAAATAAATTTAATTTCAGGTCAGCCAATAATTTCAATAACAGAAAATAATGAAATAATTGGCTTGTATTTAATAAAAGTAAATGGAGAAATATTTCAAATCAATGGAAATATTGATTTTTTGTTTGATTTGAAAGAAATGTCTGATATTTCAACAATTAATGTTAAAAAATATAATGCAATTAGATATTATTTAATAAATACTTTTTACAATTTGTCAATGAAAGAGTTTGGATTATACGAAGTTCAATTGGATAAATTAGAAAATACAATTTTTTATAACTACTTACATGCAGATTTTGAAATATCTCAACTTAAAACAATATTAATTCGAGAAATAAATAGATCGGATTTTTCTTACTATATAAAGAAAAGATTGATAGCTCAATTGAGACACATCAGACCGCCATCTAAAAAAATATTACGAAAAAAAATTGATATAGATTTATCAGGATATTCCATTCACATCAATACCTTTGTTCAATAATCTTTGAATTTCGGCTTGATTAAATTGTTGAGCTGTTAATCTACATTTTTCACAACAATTTTCTGAATGTTTCCATACTCTTCTACCTTCTTGAACACCAATTTTCGATAATATTGGCAAGGTGATAATTCTACAATGACAATTAGGGTGTATATCTTCACCTTCGCCATTTTCGGATTTAGGAAGTTTTATACCTATTGTTGGATCCTGTTCCATAGATCTAATATTTGTTTGCAAATCTTCTGGTGAAAATTCTCCATCATTAGTAGGATCATCTATGGTAACAACATCTTCTGGTCGAGGGTCAATAGATGGAATTACTATTCCATCATCATCCAATTGCTCCTCAATAGTGTCTTCTACTTCTTCTGGTGCAACTTCTTCTTGAGGTGATTCTTCATCAGCAAATGATTTAATTCTGCTTTTACCTGAAATTGGTAATCCAAAAGTATTAAATTTTTGCTTTGCTATTTTGTACCACATTAGTCGTATTTACCAAGATTATATCTAACAATTAGTTTCTTGATATTATCAGGTTCACCAGGGTCAGTGGAATATCCAGCATTAAAAATAGCATCTACAACAGAAAATAAACTACTTGAGGATTTATCATTCTTGTATTGCTCACCTTTTCTAAAAACATCAGTATATCTTCTATTGTTTGCAAAGAAATTTGGAAGAGCTGACATAGAAGCTGTAGCATCATTTTCAAATTGAGCAAATTCAGCAGTTTCTCTATGTTTGCCACCATTAAATTCGAAAGTCCCCATCGATACTCCTGAAGATGATCCTGATGTTGGGCTTTGTTTAATTCCAAAGAAATTGCCATGTTCAGCAGCTAATTTACTTTTACCCCATCCAGATTCCCAAGCAGCCATTGCAAGAATAATTGATGCTGGGATGTTGTTGTCTACATTTTGAGATGCTTGTTGTGCTGCTGGGCCAAGTTTTTCTAAAAATTCTTTAGGTCCGCCAGATATTTCACCAGGTTTTCCAAAATCTTCGTTTTCTTCTGACAATTTTGTATACCAAGAATTTTTATTTAATTCGGTCATAACATCTTCTTTGATGTTGCTTAATTTTGATTTATCTGAGTTGTTAAGATTTTCTAACTTATCGCTAATCTTTTTATCTAACTCTGCTTGTACTTGCGCTTTACTGATACTTGGTTTTCTTGACACCATATCAAAGACAAAGCCAGTGAAATATTCTAATACAGTTTTAGGATCATTAGAAGCTTCTCCTTCTGTAATATCAAATGGAGCTTCTTGTTGGGCATACTTAAGCAAAACTTGTGTAAATAAATCAGCAATTTTATAATCTTGCTTTTTGTCATGCTGTGTTGCTAATTGTGCGATTTTGCTAAAATTCATCTTTATTCTCTCATTAATTCTTTATAAAAAAAATATGTCCAAAGAATTTGATCCAAAAAACATCATAGATTTCAATAAGGATTATTATTCTATTTTAGGAATCACAAAAGAAAACCTACCTGATAGCAAAACCAGACAAAACAAAATAGAAATTTCACAATTAATTGAAAAATCATTTCGCAAACAAGCAAGAAAGGCACATCCTGATTTTGGTGGTTCTAAAGAAACATTTTTAGATCTTGTTAGAGCAAGAAGAATCTTAGAAGATCCTTTATTGAGAAGAATCTATGACCAGGGACATTTTGATGAGTTTGAAATAACTAATGTAGTCAGTGATTTTGCAATTGACTGGAACAAAATTGGAACTTTTAGAAAAGGTACACCAGAAGATACAATAGGCTTTCAATTATTTTTAAGCATTTGTGAAAAGAAAGATGATTTAAATATAATCCCAGCTTTTATACCTAAAACACAAGAACACAATTATGAATGGGATTGGGTGATTGATGATAAAAATAAATTAGTTTTATCTATTGTCAATGATGAAAATGAGGTTTTGAGACTCACAAACTCTGATCAAATTGACGACTCTCTACCATTTAAGATTTATATCTGTATACCTAAAACAAGTCTTTCTTTTATTAGAACTGAGCAAAAAGTATTAGATCCTTTTGGTAATACACTAAGCCAGGGATCTATTGGAGCTGTTTCTTACAATGATTTAGATTTACTTGAAACAACAAATCTTGATACTGCAACAAATTATATTGAAAATAAACTTTCTGATGATTTGCAAATGTTTAAGGATGGAAAACTCAAAGTGGAAACAAAAGTTGTAGAAACAAAATGGCTTGATTCCAATGAACTTAAGAAATTTGACAAACAATCACTTTCTTCAATTTTGAATATGAGATCTTATGAAGTTGTGGAAGATGAAAATGCTGCAGATTTTCTAAGTGGAATTAAAGACGATGAAGACCTTGGTATGAACGAAAAAGATAACCCTATACTGCCTTTGTAAACAGGATTGACTGATGGCGGATAAGAAATTTACACTATGATCACAAGATCTATTACAATGCGAGGAGACCAATATTTTGGCAAAGCATATTTACATCATTGACACTTGCGTTTTACTTCATGATCCCCTTGCTCTCTACAAATTTGGCGATAATGACATCTACGTTCCACTTGCTGTGATTGACGATTTAGATGACATTAAAACCAGAAAAGAAAGCGTAGGATGGAGCGCCAGAGAAGTTTTTAGAAACTTAGAAAACTATACCCTTACAGACCTTTTGAAAGGCGTGAAAATAAACGAACAAAATGGCAGATTGTTTGTATATAACACAGAGTCTCCTTTGCAAAAAAATGAAAGACCTAATATTGTAAAAGTACATTCTGATAATGCTATTATTGAATGTTGCTTAGCTCTTAAAGCTGCTAATCCAAGAAAGAAAGTAGCTATTATCACAAAAGACACTGGTTTGAGAATTCGTGCAATTACATGGGGATGCGTTGCAGAAAATTACAAAGCAGATCAACTTGAAGATAAAGAGTATACTGGCGTTAGATTTGTCCCTTGTGATTCTCAGGTAGACTGGAACACGCTTTGGGAAACAGCTGAAGTCACAATTGATATCTTGTCACAAGATCTTCAAGCAAAAATTAAAGATTTGAATCCGAATGAGTTTGTTATTTTCGAATATGGAGATAATAAGTGTCCTGCCTATCACAAGAATGGTGTTTTAAAAGTTCTCAAAGAAAAGTCAAATTCTAAAGAAGTTAAGGCTTACTCAGGCATTCAAGGAAAGAACTTAGAACAAAAATGCGCTCTTGAAATTCTCACAGATTTGACCATACCTTTAGTTACCCTCTCTGGTAAAGCTGGTACTGGTAAATCATTCTTAGCGTTAGCTGCAGCATTGCAAATGATCAATATGGCAATTTATGACAAAATTGTTGTTATGAAGCCTCTTATTCCTGTAGGCGGAAAAGATATTGGTGCATTGCCTGGTGATAAATTTGATAAAATTTCTGCTTGGCTTGGTCCAATCAAAGATAATATTGATCAAATTTTAGGCTCTAAGACATTATCAACCAATAATAGATTTGAAGAGATGTGCCGTGAAGGTATCATCGAAGTAGAAGCTATGGCTTTTATTCAAGGTAGATCTATTCCTCGGTCCATAATAATACTTGATGAAGCTGAAAATATCACAGCAAGAGAAGCAAGAATGGTAATTGAGCGCTGTGGTAAAGATTCCAAAGTTATTTTACTTGGTGATCTTTCCCAAGTAGAAAATCCATACTTAGATGCAAAATCTAACGGATTGGCTCATGCTATCTCTGGTGGAAAGAAAAATGCGCTTGTCGCTTCTGTCACCCTAACTAAGGTGGAAAGATCAGAACTGGCAGCTGTGGCAAGTGATATTTTCAATCGTCCTGAAGCTCGAAGAAAATAAAATTCAGATGGATTACAAATGTCTCACGCACTGATTTGGTCAGAAATAAGCACAACAGATTTACAAAGTGAAGTAAATAAAGAAATTCCTTTTGCTGGTATGGGAACGGCTACAGCTAACTCATGGAGCAAAAAAATCTACAAGCTTAAATGGCTTAATACCAGTGTTGCGGATGTTAAAATATGGCTGGATAATTCTTTTGCTGATATCTATACAGGAACAGAATATCCAGTCATTAAGTCATCTGATTCAATTTCTATCACAGAAGATTTAGGGTTTGAATTTAGAATCACTGCTTTAGACTCTTTTAATATAGAACAACTTCCCAATGCCTATGTTGCTACAAATCTAAATTTGTCATCTGAATCATTAGGCGGTACTCAAAGACTTGTAGCTCCGCAATATATTGATGGATATAAGATTTCGTCAGTAAACAACATTTTAGTAAAATCACAAACTACTAAAAGTGAAAATGGGTTATATAAAATATTAGCTCAGAAAACAGGAACAGGGTCTTCAGGGTTTTCATATCAATTGGCTGAGGATATTTACACTGCTGGCAAATTTGCATCTGTTGGCGCCTCTGAATATTTTTCATATCTTACAGGATATAGTCCATTTCAATTTGTTGGATCTGGAACTACTTCAGTCATATGGGTAAGCACTAAAAATATTTATCAGTTGAATGATGTTATTGCTGCTACTACTGAAAATCTTCAGACTTCTGGATCTGGATTATCTTCTCGAACAAACTACATTGACAATGCTGAGCTGTCACTGAATGACAGAGTTTTAGTCAAAGATCAAACAACTAAAGCCCAAAATGGAATTTATTATCTTTCCAGTTTGTATGCAACTAATAAAAATACAATAGTTGACTCAAGAACAAGTACAAACACAAAAGATAATTTTTGGGATACAGCGGTTTACAATATAACTAATCAAATACCTGTAAGTGTCCAAGTTATGACTGGAACTACTTATGGAGGAAAATATTACAGACATTACTTAACTTCTGACTTTGTAGCCATGGCAATTTTTGAAGAAGGTGGTGGATCTGGAGGAGTTATAATCCCAGACTCAACACCAGGTATTGCAACAACATTAGCATCAGACTGGGTTGATGCCACCCATTATTATGGAACATATGCCTCCAATTGGTATTATGAAGTTCCAAATGTAGGTTCACTTGGCTTTACATTTGATTTCGTGAGTAATGCTGGTACGTTTACAAGTGCACCTTCTCATTTAGTTACTGGGACGGGAATTACTACTCTTACAGTAGCCAATGAAAAGGTTTTAGTAAAACATCCAATAGATGCCTATAGTGGAGTTTATAATATCTTCAACGTAGGCCTTGGTTCTACGTCAGTTTGGAAAAGGGATACGAGTTTTGATTTAGCATCCGAAATAGTACCAACTATTGTAAGTGCAAAAAACAATATTAGTTCTATCGGTAGTTCATATTTTTATATGAATAGATCAACCACTTACAATCCCAACTTTATATTGAATTTTGATGGTATTTCAATCAGCCCAAGATTTACACATTATTATTACGAGCCTGTAGCAAATACTACAATTTCAGAAATATCTAATTTTAATAGTGTTAATTCATCTAAATTTGCTAATAGTGGTATTGCTATTTCTCAAAGAGTTTTGGTAGCTGGTCAAGCAACAACACAATCACAAAATGGTATTTACATAGTAGGCAGTAGTGCATTAGGTTCAACAAAAGGACTGACTTTTTATTCGCAATATCAAATTGTCAATGGCTCAATTGCAAATTCTGCTGGCACTGGTGGTACTTTTTTCCTCTATTCAAATCAAGATAATGTGTCAGCGGGGACAGCTGATGTAGAATTTGTAAATATTTCAAGTGCTTCAACTGTAACTGCAAATACTTCAACAGTAGTAGACAAATTTGACAGTATATATATTTCCCCAGATGATTTTTCTGTTGGAGTTAATACATCTGACAAAGTTCTTGTCAATACATCAAACAAAAAAGTAAATGGACTTTATGACGCAACACTCTCTGCACCTCAAAAAGCAATATTCAATTATTCAGATTCATTAGTTGCATGGTCTGCTGATATATTGAGAAATATAACATCAACTAACACTGATATATTTACAGTTTCACCTAATATGAAAAATGAAATCGGTGGAATTTTATATGCAAGAAATATTTCCGGTTATGGATCAACAGTATATGCCAATTCAATTTACGGAGATATTTATGTTCCTGAAATCAACTACCCAAGCAAAGAAAATCTAAATAGTTTTTTTGCTAACGATAACTTAAGTAGTGCTTTTTTACAAGAGTTAGATTTTAGTTGGTACAGACAAGAATATCAAAATTATAAAGTTAAAGCAGTATACAGCTCTGTTACCGTTGCTGGATTACCAATAAGTTCTGGCACAGCAATATCAACTAAAATATCAAACAACACCTTGATTTCTAATAATGAAGAAGTATTGTTTTATATTGGTACTGGTAATTCTTGCGCTTCTTCTTACAACGGAATTTATAGAGCTCAACTTACTGGAACTGGTGGAAGTGTATATTTTATCAAGCATACTGATTTTGATGTCACAACTGAATATTTATCTGGCACAAATAGAAAAATACTAAGTTCCCCGTACGAAAGACCAACAAAAGTTTCAGTAAATAGTGGATATATGATTGGAGGCTCCTCGTTCGGTAGTTCAATCATTTATATGCAAGGAATTTTAGGTTATGCAAATAATGTTTCAGCATTAGGCTCAACTGCAATAATTCCTAACGATGATAATCAATATGATTTAGGTCAAGAATATTTTGTCTCTGGATCAGATGTTGTTTTAAGCGTTGATTATGATAATTTATTCAACTTCCCATCACTCGCTCCTATACAACATTTTATTATAGGAGACTTGACAAATAAAGATACAGTTGATGGAGATATGCTTACAATAAACAGAGGTAGACAGTTATATACAATTTTAACTGATCCATCTGTTATTTACTACTATGAAATTGGCGATAGAGTAATTTACCAAGACAGTAATGAAGATTTGTGGAACAATGGTCTACCAAATCATGTAAATGGCATATACCAAATAGTTCATGTTAATACTAATACTTGGACGTATTATTTAAGAAAAATAAAACAAAGAGTTGCAAAAGGACATATAGATTATTTCAAAGACCTTATAATTGCTTCTGGTGATTCAATTTTTGATCCTTCAATTCATTTATTCAAAGCCGGAACATCAGACACATACTATTGGAACGAAAATAATTATCCAAGCTTAGATGTGTTTGTTTTAGATGCTGATGGTAATAAGACAAGTTTTTACAACCAAGTTGATTATGACATTTATCCTCAATTTGGATATATAGCTCCTTATTCAGGATTTGCTACATCTTCTACTGACACTTTGTATGTGTATCTGTATTCTGATTTTGACACCCCAAGATACAATGAACAATCGAAATCCTTGATGAATAGATTTTTCACTATTAAACAAGTATTAGACCAAAAGTATTTTATCAATTCTGGTACAGCAATAACTCAAAATATTTACACTGCCGATAAAACTTATTTCCAAGTTTCTACTGCTGCTGGGTCAGGAACAACCACTGAATCTAAATATAATACAGATAGAAATAATTGGTTCAAACTTTACAATGCATCTAAGTCATATAAGCTAAATGTTGATAAAATCGTTTCTGTTTCAGACAATAATGATTATTTCTTTACATCAAGACAATCAACTGATGGATATTACAAAAAAGTAGGCTCTGCTTTCACTGCATCATATCTTGAATCAAATATTTACATGCCTGGAACTGGTGAAACTTTAGGATTGTTTACAGGTTCTTTGTATTTAGAAAAAGCTATATCATCAGGCTCTGGATTTACAATTGATAAATGGTTTAATTCATTAAACTTACAATCTAATCAAAATATTTTAGTCATTTCTAATAATGAAGTTGGATTAGCTACAACTTTACAAACTTCTTACTATGATGATAAAGATGTTTTAATCAAGCATAATAAAGCTGGAAAAAGAGATCAAAAAATTTACAAATTTGCAAATCTTGGATATATACCAGTTACATTATCTTACAATGCAAGCTTTACAAATCCACTTTCTCCTATTAATGTAATTTATGGGTCTTCAAAATACTTCTTGCATTATGATCCAAATAACACATCAAGAAGCGATGGAAATAAAACTTGGTATGATTATGAAAGTGTCACTATATATTCTTGTAATGTAGCTACAGGGTCTTCTATTGTTGATTTTAGTGATTTTGGGGGATCTATCAATTCTTACAATGCCTCTGTAAATGATTTAATATTAGTAAAAAACCAAGCAAATAAAAAACAAAATGGTGTTTACTCAGTTTATAGCAATCCAGTTTACAAATTGTCAAGAAGTGGAGATTTCACAAGTGCTTCTGACTTAAGAGCATTGGGTAAAGTAATTTACGGCAACACCACTTATGAGTTAATATTGACATCTACTACACCGTATTCTATTGGATCTACAGGCGGAAACACTACCATTAACTGGATAAAATCTGGCTACGGACAAACCATAGACGTAAAGGCTGCAACTTTCAGTAATTACAGTGGGCTTGCTCTAACCTCAGCTTTTCCAGATGCAATAGATGGTACGACCCTTGCAGCAGATGACAAAATTTTATTACTTTCTCAGTCTACATCTAATGAAAAGTATGTTGGAAGATTTACCCAAAATATAGCTCCTATTTACACAAGAGTGGCACAAAATCTAACTACATCTGGTTTTGCAATCACTGCATGTAGTGTTGAGGATCTTAATACAAGTAAACAATATATTTTATATTTCAATCCAAGTAATAATTCATTGGGAAGTGACAACATTGACTGGTTTGAATCTAATAAAATTTCAGATTATCAATCAGCTTCAAGAATAATCGATTCAAATGTTTCATTGGTCAGTTCTTTTTCTGATTCTTCCATTACATTAGGCCAGTCATTCTTGCTTTTGGGCCAATCAAATAACAAGCAAAATGGAATTTATAAAGCTGATTCAAATATTTCTTATTATCTTTCAAGACATGAAAATTTAGATGAATCATCTGAAATTAATATCAATAAAAAGTGTTTTGTCTCATCAGGGTTAGCATCTACAGGATATTATGCACTGGTATATGATGAAACAGTAACACCAAGCATTGGGTCAACCGCATTGTACTGGGCAAGAGTAAATTTAAGTAATAAATTGACTGATTGTGATTGCGCTTCAACATCAAGCAACACTGATATGAATTTAACTAATCCTCCTGCTACAGTTGATGGAGTTGTATTAGAAAAAGGCAACAGAATTTTAGTTAAAAACCAAGATACAAATAAATATCAAAATGGCATATATACTGTAACAGGTTCAGGCGCAGAATACGCTTGGGCAAGAGCAGAAGATTTAAATGTAGATTCTGAAGTCAATCCACAGCTTTCAGTTTACGTAACGGGTGGAACGACAAATGAAGCTACAATTTGGAGAATTAAATTGGGCTTACCGAGAACAATTACATATTCTCAATTAAGTGAATATATAATTGGAACAGATTCAATACAATGGATTTCTGTTGACAAAGATGGTTTATATAATTCAAATCCTAATACATGGCAACTTTTGGGAACTGACAATGATAATTCTTTTTACTTAGGATCTGCAAAAGTAGACAAATATTCAACAGCAAGCAGTAATAGATTTGCTGTCGCTGTAAAAATACCTACAACTGATTCTTTAGCAAATAATAATATCACATCAAATGGAAAAGTCAGGAATATAAAGTTTAAAGTAGAATATAAAACAGTAGAAGATTAAAATAAAAGGAAACGCTTCTATTGTTGATAAATAAATATTAACGATTGTTTTTTAAGAGAGTATTCATATGCAAAATATTGAACAGCAACTACATACATTGCTTAGAGAAATTGACCCTAAAAATGCATTTAGTAAGGAAGAACAAAATAAGATCATTGCACATGCTGCATCGATGTTCAAAACAGCGCATAGAAATCTTAGAATTGCAAAAAAACTTGACGAAAAAACAATCCAAGCTCGAATGAATGATGTTATTCTTAAAGCAATGGCCAGCCTTAATGAATGGGACAATTACTCAGAAGATTATATTGATGTTAAGGGTTTAAGTTCTGGGCAAGCATTAAGAAAAGTTGCTGAAAATGCAAAGTCAAAATGGGGCATGCAAGAAGTTTTAAATCCAGATGTATTAAGCTATTTGGATTTTGATCCTGAAAAAGACGAACCAGACTCTGAACAAAAAATTGAAAATGGCCAGCAAACTTCCGAAGCGCTCATAACTCCTGGTGCAGGAAAACATAGATCTGACTTTATTTCAGCCCCTATCAGATAATGAAAACTTCAATATTAAGAATTGCACAAGCTGATCCAGCTGCTGCTGCTGTTGCTCCAGCGCCTGATCCAATGGCAGGAGCAGCTCCTCCTATGGACATGGGTATGGGAGCAATGCCTCCTATGCCTGGGATGCCAGCTCCTGCTGGTGGAGCTACGGGACAAACTGACAATACTACAGCTCAAGGTGTGCCTTATCCCCTTGAAAATCTTGGTATGATTCTTAAAGATGCCGAATTACAGAAAAAACTTTCTGAAATTCTTTCATCATCATCAAATGTTGGGACAACTTCTGAAGAAGAAATTGCTAATGTCATATTCCAAATGTACGGTGGTAATAAACTAAGCGGAATTGATTCTTGGAAAAAGGGCGAAAGAGCTCCTGACAAACAAGTTGATGATAAAGAAATAGAAGCTACCAGAAAAACAAGATGGAAAAGATTACCAGCTGGTAAAACTCTTGATACCTTAGAAATTCCAGTTACACTTGATAATATAATGCAAGCAGTGAAAGCAATTTCTTTTGGAATATCAAAAGCAAAATCAAAAGAAGCTCCTGCAGGCGGCGGAGGAGCTATGGCAAGCCAGGATTACAAAAACATGGTCAGAATTTCCACTTTACTGGATGAATTAGGGTTTTATCGATTATCTGATCGCGTCATGTAATAAAGTTGCTAATAAAGGCAAATTTGGGTATAATGCTGTGGTATACAAATCACAGCATTTTTTTATGCCTTAAGGAAAGCAAATGGCAAATCAATACAACGAAGACTCCATTCAAATTTTGGAAAGCCAAGAAGCAGTACGTACCCGTCCTGCAATGTATATTGGTGATACTGGTAAAAAGGGACTTCACCACCTTGTTTGGGAAATTTTAGACAACTCTGTTGATGAACATATGGCTGGTCATTGTTCAA
>Ga0209086_10000575_pt1 | contig 32241 bp, 31 predicted proteins | sample M_130207_XF_Meta_FD_187312 | JGI IMG/M metagenome (GOLD analysis project Ga0209086, IMG submission 187312) | Freshwater microbial communities from Lake Montjoie, Canada to study carbon cycling - M_130207_XF_MetaG (SPAdes) (version 2) | ecosystem: Environmental > Aquatic > Freshwater > Lake... | reverse complement strand
AAGGCCCCAGCCGTCAACCCGCTTCCGGAAACAGTCTGGATCAACAAGCCCGACTCATCGACCGATACAGAAAGGAAAACTCACTAAATTATTTCGCCGAGTGTCTCAAAGTTCTTGACACGCACCGCGTCCAATGACACCAGGAAAATGTCGCCACGCCTCAAAGCAACTCGCTACCTATGGCGGGGGCGTCGACCCATTCGCGTTCCTCCGCCGACTGCGGCTGCGAATAGTCCGACACGGCCAGCAACTCGGCGAGCGCGTTACGAAGCCGAGGTTTGGATTCGACCACCAAGCGACCGCCGTCGACGGCCAGACCGACTGTCGCACTGGCGTGCAGGTGCAGTTGATCGAGAAGGGCGGGCGGGACGGCCAACATGACCGCTCCGCCGACATTGCGCAGTTTGGTTGTATGCACAGGAAGCGTCCTATTTGTAGTTTAAATATCAGTACAACCACAAAGGTTGGAGGCTGCAACTGTGCGAAATGGAAACGAGTGCTCTCCGACACCAGGAGGAGCCCACGTGATGCGCGATTCGACACACCCAGGTTCGCAGGCGATATCGCCCATCGAAGGAAGTACCGGCCGCCCCGTACACAGCGACATCACCGGCGATGCTCTGCTGACCCAACGAGCAATAGCCAGTTATGCGGTGGCGCCGCAGGCGCACTATCATTTCACGGTCAAGGGCAACCAACCGGGGTTGGAGAGCGCAATCGCCCTGCTGCTCCAGACGTGCGGAGACGCTGATTTCTTCGAGGTCACGCCGCCCGATCATGGCCGCATCGAGACGCGGAGCATTTGGTGCAGTACGGCGCTCAATGGCTACCTTGACTTCCCCAGCGTCGGGCAGGTCTTTCGGATCGAGCACGAAACCATCGACAAAAAGATTGGTGCGCGCAGCCGAGAGATCGCGCTGGGGATCACGAACCGTACACCGCAAGAGGCCTCGCCGCAACGCGTGCTGGCCGTCAACCGCGGCCATTGGAGGATCGAAAGCGTTCATCACGTAATCGACTGGAACTACGATGAGGATCGCAGCCAAATCCGCACTGGCTTTGGCCCGGAAAATATCACGCGCCCGCGTCGCTTTGCCGTGGGCATCCTCAAATCATTGCAGAAACCCGCCCAATCCTTTGCCCTCGGCGCCCAGAAATTGACCACCTCTGCTCGAATAGACTTGACCAGATCACAAACTGATCATGCCGCGTGGCAGGCCGACGGGCGGGACCGTCCTCATCCGTGCCGCAGGCGCGTGTATGGTTGAACCGTGCCGCAGGCGCGTATTTCGTTTAATAGGTTTAGGCATCGACGTTTTGCCCGCGCGGCCAGACCGAGCGCCACAAGCCCATGCTCGTCGGAGAGGCAGCGCCGTCGGGGCCGGTTGGTCGAAAAGCTTTGGCGAGCAGGACTGGTCAATTCTTCGCGAGTGCCGAAGCCTTTGCTGAGATGACGCGCAAATTCACGTCCAGGACGCGTCTCGTCTTCGATTACTTGCGCATCACGAAAAACTCAATCCCCAGGGAATTCGCCCGTTGAGCACAAATTTACCGTGACGTTGTTGGTGATTGCGGTGGCTCCCGCCGGGAACATCGGTAGCTGCAGTTGCGGCATACGGGCCTGACCAGTGTCACTCGTCCACAGAACGGCCGCAACCCCCTCTGGCCGGATCATACCGCTTTCCACTTTCCAGCCGAAAACCTTGGCTGGATCAGGCGATCCAAGACTGAGATCCCTCCAACGGAGCGGCAGAATCCGGAAGCCCTTGCCACGCTTCCAGAAGAGTCTCCAAGAGCCGCTTCACCTCGATCATCGGCTCCATCTGCTGCTCTATGTTCGCCGCGATCAAACGCTTGTGCAGGTAAACGTAAAGTTCGGTCAGATCCCTTGCCACTTGGCCGCCGCGTTCTTTGTCCAATGATAAAGTCAGCTCCTCGATGATCGAGCACGCCTTCGTTATCTGTCGGGAACGCTCGCGAATTTCTCCGTTGCGTAAGTGCTCACAGGCAGACTGGATAGATCCAATCGCACCAACATAAAGCATCCGCACCAACTGCATCGGCGTCGCTGAAAGAACATCGAGATCTTGGCTGTTTTTGTAGGCTGCGAGTGACATTTGACGTCCTAAACCCTTATCGGGCCGGAAAGCCACAGATTGAAGAATAATGTTTCGTCACTCCGCGCGCAATTGAGACGCAATACGAAGCGCATATTCGTTCGGCAGTTGACGAATCACCTCTTTCGTCTCCCGGTCGATGATCCGAATCAGCGTACGCTTACTCTGTCGGTCAAATACGAACGTGAGCTCGTAATTCTCCCCGAACAGTTCCGTCGCGTTGATCGCATGCACGGCGCGCACCAACTCCCGTCGTTCCAATATCTGCTGCTTATCTAAATCGGCCGAGGCAGAAGTCAGAACCGGCGAGACTTGCTCGATCGATTTGGTCTCCATAGCGATAGCCCTCCCAGACTTTTTGGGGTCTATCACCTTTATCGATCCGTTCGGACCGAACGTTAATCCAAATTGAGCATTTTCAAGGTAGTGCCCCGCTCGCCATCGATTTTCTCCTGCAGCATCATGATCGCGTAGATCAACTGCTCCGGTCGTGGAGGACAGCCCGGCACGTAGACATCGACCGGGATCACTTGGTTCACCGGGACCAGAGCATAGTTGCTAAACACCCCGGTCGAGGTAGCGCACGCTCCCATCGAAATCACCCATTTTGGCTCCGGCATCTGGTTATACAACTGCCGAACGACCGGTGCCATCTTGTTCGAAACCCGGCCGGCGATGATCATCAGATCCGATTGCCGCGGCGAGCCACGAAACACTTCGGCACCAAAACGCGAAATATCAAATCGAGACGCGCTCATCGCCATCATCTCAATCGCGCAGCAAGCGAGCCCAAACGACATCGGCCAAAGAGAGTTCTTACGGCCCCAGTTGATCGCCTTATCGAGAGTGGTTAAAACGAGGCTGTCAGACAAATCGCCGACGCCATCATCGTCAATCCGCGCAAACAAATCTTCGGGCGCAACCGGCAGAATTCGCTGTTCCATAGTGATCTTGATCCAAACATCGCTCTAAAGAGCGCTTTTTTAGTATGGCACGGGCTCCCCGCCACAGGCGATCCCCCCCCAATCCAGCTAAACTAAAAGAGCTCCCCTATCCATGGATTCCTCCCTTCCTACTCTCCCTTCCGCGGATCTTGACGACGCAATAGCCCAGGCGGCCTCCCTCTTCGGGGTTCAGTCCGTCTACTGGGACATCTGGGGACAGGAGCACCGGCCCGAATCCGCCACCCAAAGCGCGATCCTATCGGCACTCGACCTGCCTGCGACGGATCCGGTCGCCCTCGATGCCGCCATTCGCCAACGGGTCTTATCCTCCCATCTCGCGTTTCTCTCGCCGACCGTAGTCGTTTCCACGGACGCCCCGTACGTCCCGCTTTGCGTCTCCCATCCTTTTCACGAATCGCCAGATAACCAATGGAGCCTAACGCTCGAGAATGGTAGCGTCCTCACGGGAGTCTACTCCGTCCGCGAATCCGCCACGGTCTACTTCGAGGGCACCAAATACGATTGCCTCGCCCTCGGCCTACCGACCGATCTCCCTCTCGGTTACCACCAACTTTCCCTCATCTACGGCGACCGCCGCGCCGAAGCCAAGCTCGTTTACTGCCCCGCTGCGGCGCCTGCGCTTCCGGCCAACCAACGCATTTCTGGCATCGCGATCTCGTTATACGGCTTGCGTTCCGGGCGCAACTGGGGAGTCGGCGACTCTACCGATCTCCAGAACTTCGCCACCTGGGCCCATCAAAATGCCGGGGCTTCGTTTGTCGCCCTTAACCCCCTGCACGCCATCTCGAATCGCCTTCCTTACAACGCCAGCCCCTATCTCCCGAACTGCTCCTTCTATCGGAATTTTCTCTACATCGACGTCGAGCGCGTCCCCGGTTTCGCCGAGAGCCGCGTTTGCCAGGCCATTTTCCACGCTCGCGTGGCGGAACGCGAAGCGCTTCGGCAAGCCCCCCTCGTCCAATACGAAGTCGTAGCCAGGCTCAAACTTCGCTTCCTGAAGCAGTTGTACCGGGAGTTCCGACTGCTCCAGACAGACCAGGCCGATTTCCGCGCCTACCTCCAGGCCGAAGGCAACCTGCTCCGTCAATATGCTGTCTACTGCGCCATCGACGAGACCCTGCACAAACAGAACCCCGAGTTCTGGATCTGGCCCGATTGGCCGACGGACTTCCAGGACCCTTACTCCCCCACCGTCCAAACCTTCGCCGCGGCCCATCCCCGGCTCGTCGAATTCTATTCCTGGCTCGCATGGACAGTCGATGCCCAACTCGCCGACGTCCAGCGCCATACCAAAGCCATCGGCATGTCGATCGGTCTCTATCATGATCTCGCTCTGGCCACGGACTGTTGCGGGTCTGACCTCTGGGCCCATCGCCCATTCTATATCCACGGTTGCCGCGTCGGCGCGCCCCCGGACGGTTTCTCTCCCCAAGGCCAGGACTGGGGCTTCCCTCCCCCGAACGCCCTCCGCCATCAGCAAGACGGCTTTCAGTTATTCGCCGCAGCCATTCGTAATAACTGCCGCCACGGTGGCGCCCTCCGCATGGACCACGTCATGCGCTTCTTCCGCCTCTATTGGATCCCGGAAGGGCAAAACGCTACCGCCGGAACCTATGTCAAAGAACAATGGCAGGAACTTCTCCACATCATCGCTCTCGAGGCGCACCGCGCCGGCGTCATCATCATCGGCGAAGACCTCGGGACGGTCGAGGACTACGTCCGCCAAGCGCTCGCGCAATGCAACATTCTCAGCTACCGCCTGCTCTACTTTGAACGCGGCCCGAACGGTTCGTTCAAGCGTCCTGACGAGTATCCGCAGCTGGCCATTGTCAGCTCCACCACCCACGACCTTCCCACGCTGGCCGGCTTCTGGACCGGCCGCGACATCGAATCCCGCCGCGCGGCGAATCTCGTCGATGAGGCCGGCTACCGCGCCCAGTGGACAAGCCGCGAGCAGGACAAGCAACAGCTTCTAACTGTCCTTCACGAACTCCAACTCCTGCCCTCCAACTACCCCGACCACATCCGCCACGTCCCCGAACTCAGCGGCGAACTCCACAACGCCGTCATCGGCTTTCTGGCCGCGACCCCAGCTCAGATGCTCGTCCTGAACCAAGAGGATCTAACCAAGGAAACCGAGCAGCAGAACCTGCCAGGAGCCACCTGGCAGTATCCGAACTGGCAACGTAAGATGCGGTACACGATTGAGGAACTTTACTCGGACCCCCGAGTTGATGACTTCACCAGCATGTATCGAGCCTGGCTCAAGCGCACAGGACGAGTGTAGCTTCCCGTTTTCGCTTCGAGTCGAGTAGCATGGGAGATTGTGCGGGTATAGCCGCGCAGGGAGCCTATCTTGATCCTCGGTAAGTTTTGGGGTGCCATCAGCGCCCAGCTCAATAAGATTGCAAACATGTTCTGGGAAGCCGACCCGATCGCCCAGATGCAGCTCGAGCATGACCGCGCCCTCGAACAGATGAAGGAAGGCCGCAAGGGCCTCGAACTGTATCGCGGATTGGTCGAGAGGGTGAATCGCCAAGTCATCACCTCGCGTGCGCACGTTCAAAAGCTCGAAGTCGAGACCAAAGCGTATCTCAAGATCGGCAATCGCGAAACCGCCGCAAAGTTCGCTCTCGAATTGCAAAAGGCCAAGCAGGAACTCGCCGGTCATCTCGAACAACTCGGGATGCATGAAAAGTCGTATGAAAACAATCTCCGCAAGATTCAACACGCCAGCCACCAGCTCGGTGAAGTGAAGACGAAGATCCAGAAGTACGACGCCGAACTGAAGATGAGCGCCGCCGAGGCCGAAATCGCTTCCATTTCGGAGTCGTTCAACATGAGCGTCACCACCGACTTCGGTCAAATCGAACGCGTCATTCAGGACCGCATCGACGTCAATCGCGGCAAGGCCCGCGTCGCCTCCGATCTTTCGAACGAAGGCATCGCCGACATCGAAGCCCAAGAGCAAATGCACAAATCCATGGCCGACGACGCTTTGCTCCAGTTCGAAAGCGAACTCGGTTTGCGCTCGCCTGAAACGACCAAGCTCGCCGACACACAGAAAGATCTCGGACCGGCCGTGGCCGAATCCAAGTTGACCGAACACAACTAACTCCTTTCCCGTATCTAAAGTTATGGCCCAACCAAAACCTGCCTTCTACGTTGCAGTCTTCGCCGTCGTCGCTAGCCTAGTCGGCTATGGACTTTGGCGCTTCAGTTCGCTCCCGCAGAAACTCGGCAGCGGCAGCACCATTGAACTCGGCAAGAATGGCGCCGAAGCGCCCGACGCGCAGGGAATCACAACCGCCAAGGACTATAACTACGTCCCAGCCCAGAAGCTGCCCCAGGTCCAGGGCATCTCCAGCTATAAGCCCTTGGCCGACCGCACAGTTCGGTTCGCCCTCAATGTTTGGGCGGGCTGGGCGCCCATCATCTTGGCCAACAACGGCCTGAAACCGGGCAAAGTGTGGAAGACCCCGTCGGGCCAGGACTTCAAGCTGGAACTCGTCCTGATCGACGACCCCGTCGCCATGCGCGATGCGTACGCCGCCGGCAACGTCCACATCGGCTGGGCCACGCTCGACATGGTGCCCCTGCTGCTCGACAGCCTAAAGAAAGACTCGCGCGTCATGCCGCGCATCTATCAACAGATTGACTTCTCGAACGGCGGCGACGGCATCGTCGTTCGCGAAACCATCAAAAGCGTCGCCGATCTTCGAGGTAAGACGATCGTGCTGGCGCAGAATTCGCCTTCGCATTTCTTCGCGCTGAACGCGTTGATCAACGGCGGCGTGCAGCCGGCTGAAGTCAATTTCAAGTTCACCCAGGACGCCTTCCAAGCCGCCGCCGCCTTTAACGCCGACAAGTCGCTGGCCGCCGCGGTCTCCTGGGCACCGGACATCTACAACCTGTCGAAGGTGAAGGGCAACCGAATGCTGGTCACGACGGCCACCGCCAACAAGCTCATCGCCGACGTCTGGTTCGCCCGCGCCGACTTCGCCAAGGACCATCCCGACATCGTCGAAGGCCTCGTCCGCGGAATCTTCGACAACATGGAACGGCTGAAGGAGCAGTCGAACAAAACGGCCGTTGCCAAGCTGATGGCCGGGGCCTATTCGATCCCGGAAAGCGACGCACTCGGTATGCTCGGCGACGCGCACAGCACCAACCACGCCGAGAACCGCGACTTCTTCCTGAACCAAAACAACCCGACGAATTTCGAGCGGACCTGGAACACGGCTTACTATCTCTACAAGCGCATTGGCGTCGTTTCCGACAAAGTCGACTTTGACCAAGTGATGGACTTCTCCGTCATCGAGAAACTCGGCAAGGAAGCCAAATACTCCAAGCAAACCAACGAGTACAACGTGCAGTTCGTGCCCACCACGGCTTCGTCCGTCCAGAGCGAATCCGAAGAGATCCTGACGAAGACCATTGTCATCCACTTCTATCCCAACTCCTTCGACCTGGCGAAGGTTACCGTCAAGAACGTGAACGGAAAGACGCTCGAAGAGCTCTACGACCCCAATGTAAGCTTCGTTGTCGAAGAGATCGGGAAGATGGCCGGTCAGTTTGGCGCGGCGCGCATCGTGATCGAAGGCCACACGGACGCGTCAATGAAGGGACAGGTCCCGGACACGGCGGTTAAGGAACTCGCCATGAATCGCGCCAACGCCGTCAAGGGCGCGCTGATCCGGAAGTTCCCGTCGCTTCCGGCCAACCAGTTCTCGGCCAACGGCATAGGCTGGGATCGTCCGGCCGACGCGGCTGACCCAATGAACAACGCCAAGAATCGCCGCGTGGAAATCAAAGTCTACCCCCTCGAGGCAACGAAATAGCCATGTCAATTTGGGATCTGCGCGTCCCCCCGCCTGGCCTCACCGGCAAGATCCTTGGCGCAATTACGCTCGCGCTGATCATCGCCTTTTGGTGGTTGGCGACGATGGGGGATACGCCGGAGGCCCGCTGGATCTCGCCCGTAATTCTGCCCTCTCCGCTTGAAGTCATCAAAAGCTTCCCGGCCTTGTTGAACGACCGCGGGCTCATCGCTTCCATCGTCGCCACCCTGCGGCGCGTCATCATCGGTTTCGGCCTCGCGGTCGCCATCGGCGTTCCGTTCGGAATCATGGCGGGTGCTTGGCGAGTCTTCGATTCCGCCTCCGCCCCCGTCGCCCTGTTCGGCCGCAACGTCCCGGTGGCTGCCCTGATCCCGCTCACCATCCTCTGGTTCGGAATTGAGGAGACGCAGAAAGTCATGTTCCTGTTCATCGCCTGCGTCCCGTTCGTTTTCTCGGACGCGGTCCGCGCCATCATCTCCGTCCCCGAACGCTATGTCGAAACGGCCCAAACGCTGGGGGCGACCTCCTGGCAGATCGTCAGCAAAGTCCTCGTCGCTCTAGCGATGCCCGACATCTACAAAAGCCTCCGCAGCCTCTTCGGCATGGCCTTCGGCTACATCATGCTCGCCGAACTCATCAACGCCGAACACGGCCTCGGCTTCTTACTTTCGACGAGCCAACGCCGCGGCATGTCCGACCACATCATTCTGATCCTGTTCCTGATTGGCCTGATCGCCTTCGCCATCGACCGCTTTCTGGGCTGGATGCAGCGCGGCCTCTTCCCGTACCGCACGGAGGCCGATTGAACCTCGTCCACTTCGCTAACGTTTCGAAGACCTTCAACGCCGGGACCGATCGCGCGCACACCGTCATCAAGGACGTCTCCTTCACGGTCGAAAACAAGCCCGACCATGGGGAGTTCATCGGCATCCTCGGCCCCAGCGGCTGCGGTAAGTCCACCGTGCTCCGTCTGATCGCCGGCCTTCGCCCGCACCACCCGGCCACGACTGGCGTCGTCGAGGTGCTCGGCGGACCGGTAAAAGGCCCGGGGGCCGAGCGCGGCATGGTCTTCCAGGACTACACCTCGTTTGACAATCGTACCGTGCTCGACAATGTCGCATTCGGCCTCGAATGCTCCGGTATGGCGCAGAAAGAGCGTGAAGACCGCGCCCGCATCTGGATCGAAAAAGTCGGCCTGAGTGTTAAACGCGACGCTGACAAGTTCCCGCACCAACTCTCCGGCGGCATGCGCCAACGCGTGGCCATCGCCCGCACACTCATCCTCCGCCCCAAAATCATCTTGATGGACGAGCCCTTCGGCGCCCTCGATCCCGCCACCCGCCTCAACATGCAGGACCTCCTCGTCAGCCTCTGGCGCGAGCTCGAAGCCACCGTTTTCTTCGTCACCCACGACGTCGACGAAGCCGTCTATCTCGGCGACCGGGTCTATATCTTCTCGCCCGCTCCCGGCTCGATCCTGCACCAACTCGACGTCCCACCGCCGGACCGACCCGCCCGAGTCATGCAGCGCGAGCCCGAATTCATGGCCATCTCCCGCGATATTTCGAACATCATTGAGAAGCTCGAAACCAAGGTTTCCGACTCCTAGCCCATGGCACCTCTCTCTGTCGGCATCGCCGAATACGCCAAACGCGCCTTCTTCTACCGCTGGAACCTCCTCGCGTTCCTCGGGTCCATCGCCGTCGCTGGGATGAGCCCGTACCCGGACGCGATCTTCCCGTTGGTCGCCGCTGCCGAGATCGTCTACATCGCCGGGCTCGTTTCCAACAGCCGCTTCCGCCAAGCCATCGACGCCGATGTCCACCAAGCCAATACGCAGCAGACCGCCGCCACCACCCAGCGCAGCCTACAAGACGTCGTCGCCGCCTTCCCCTTTGAAGCCCGCACGCGCTTTGAGCAACTGCGCGCTCGCTGCCTCGAAATGCGGGCCATCGCGCAAGGCGTTCGCGGCCGTCAGCAGCCCGCTGGCGAGGATTCCAACACCCAGGCCCTCGACCGCATGCTCTGGGTCTTCCTCCGGCTTCTCACGTCGCAACTGTACCTGCAACGGTTCCTCGAAAAGACGAACGAAGTCGAAATCCGCAACCGGATGAAGGAGGCCGAAGCCAAGCTCCAAACGCAAGGCTCCGCCGACGAACGCATCAAGCGATCCCTCGAAGATTCGCTCCTCGTGCAGCAGCAACGCCTCGACAACTACAACAAGGCCAAGCTCAACCTCGATTACGTCCGCGTCGAACTCGACCGCATCGAGGCCAAAATCCAAGCCATCACCGAGGCCGCCGTCAATCGGCAGGATCCCGACTTCCTCACAAGCCAAATCGATTCCGTCAGCGAAAGCATGCAATCTACCGAGAAAGCCATCGACGAACTCCAACAGCTCACCGGCATCGTCGACGAGATGCAGGCGCCGCCCGTGATCCTCGAAGCCGACCTCGGCCCGGTGCAACGATGACTCCAGCCTGGGCCCAGCGTCTCACCGAACTCTACTTTTCCGGCTCCACGGTACTCTTCGCTCTGCACGGCAACGTGCAGGACCTCGTCCCCAATGGCGACGATTTCACCGCCCTGCCGGACTTCCTCGCCCAGCAGATCTTCGGCCGCTGGGATCTCGTTCTCTACTACGATCTCGCCCGCGGTCTGCGCGCCTTCGCCGGCTCGGACGCGCCTCGTCTGAAGGAGATGGTCGTCCTCGCCAACCGCAAGGTCGGCGACCTCGCCACCGCCCGCCGCGACCCCGCCATGGCCTTCGCGCTGCTCGATCGTTTCGTGCAGAACAACATCATGGCCGCCGAAGGCGACCGCGTCTCCTGCGCCGTCATCATCGAACACGCCAGCTTCCTGCTTCCTGCCGGCGAGCCGGGCCGCCTTTCAATCCCGGCCGCCACACAAGTCGTCACCCTGCTCAACTGGGCCGCCAGCCCCCATCTCAAGCGCCTCAACATGGCCTTCCTCGTCATCGACGAAAAACTATCGTCGATCAACGAGCGGATCACCGCCAGCCCACACACCGCCGCCATCGAGATCCCCATCCCCGATGAAGCCACCCGCGCCCGCTTCGCTCCCACATTAGCCGCCCAAACAGCCGGCCTCACCCTGCTTGATCTCCGCGGCCTGCTCGAATCGAAGGAACCCCTCGACCCCAAGCGCCTCCGCGAGATGAAGAAGATGCTCATCGAGCGGCAGTCCATGGGCCTGCTCGAGTTCGTCGAACCCCGCTGGAACTTCGAAAACTGGATCGGCCACCAGCCCATCAAGCAACGGCTTCAGGATGACGCCACGCTGCTCCGCCAAGGCAACCTGAACGCCCTGCCGATGGGCTATCTCGTCTGCGGACCCGTCGGCACCGGCAAAAGCTTTCTCGCCCAATGCCTCGCCGGCGAAATAGGAATCCCGATGGTCACCCTGCGCAATTTCCGTTCAAAGTACGTGGGCGAAACCGAAGGAAATCTCGAACGGCTGTTGAACCTGCTTCGTGCTCTCGGCCCGGTCATCGTCGTCGTCGACGAAGCGGACGCCGCCCTCGGCGACCGCGATCAGGAAGGCGACTCCGGCACCGGCTCCCGCGTCTTTTCGATGATCGCGACGCAGATGGGCGACACGCGCTACCGCGGCAAAATCCTTTGGATGCTCCTCACCGCCCGACCCGATCTGCTCCCGATCGACCTCAAACGCCAGGGCCGCGCCGAAGTCCACATTCCGCTCTTCTACCCCGCCGACCCGGACCAGGTTCGCGCGATGTTCCTCGCCATGGCCCGCAAAGCGCATACGCCGCTGGCCCCCGAAGACCTACCGCCCATCCCGTACCTGGGCCAACTCTCCGGTGCCGACGTCGAAGGTATTGTCGGCCGCGCCGCGCGTCAATCGCTGCTGGCCGGTTCGACGGCCATTACGAAGGAAACTCTCGCCAACGCCGTCGCCGAATTCCTGCCCCCCACTCAGAGCATAGAAAAAGAGCTGCAAGAATTCGCCGCGATTCTCGAATGCACCGATCGCCAGTTCTTGCCGCCGGAGATCACCGAGAAAATGAACGCCTCTGGCGGCCGTGAAAAACTGCAGGAGCGCTACACCCAGCTCCGCCGCATGATCGAATTAGTTTAGGAGACTCATATGCCCAAAACCAGTTGGTTTGACGAAACCACCGCCCTCCCCGTAATCGACGAGCAGGTAGCCAAGCTCGAATCCTTCGCCGCCGCTATGGCCGACGGGGTGATCGAGAAGCACGAACTCGCCTCGCAGCAAGCAGCCCTGGTCGAAACCATGCGCGCCGTCGAGGACCTGCTCAGCGAACACCAGCACTCCGCTGTCACCCGTCTGCTCGTCGAACTCAGCGCGTACAACGTCATGCGCACCGTGCACGAACTGCAAGCCGACCGCCTCCAGCGGACCCTCGCCGGGCTCCGCTAGGGGCGGTCGCCTAATTATTGAACCTGCTCAAGAATCGCGAAATCGCCCGGGTTCCACGCCTGGGCGATGATGTAGATTTTGCCATTCAACTTCTTGAACACCGCGTTGTGAATGTGTTGGAAGTTCGCCAGGCCCAGGTCTTCCTTCGCCATCACGGTAGAGATCACCTTGTCGTTCTCTAGCAGGTAGATCGGGGCACCCTTGGCCCGATCGGGTCCGTGCAACGCGCCCACTAGGGAGAAGTTGTCCATGTAGTAGATGTCGCACGGGAAGGAGCCGAGCGGCAGCTTCAGGGTCGACACGTACTGCCCAAACCGCGTGTAGCTATCAATCTCGGAGTTCGGCCGATCCGCCACGTCAATCCGCGTCGTCCCCGCCTTGATCGTCACGCCGTGGCCCGTGCCCAACTGGCCCACTCCGGTACCGCGGCCGCCGAAGGCGAGGTCATGCCATTCGGCCACAAACGGCTTCGTGCTCTTGATCTTCGCGGTCAGCACATAGTCCAGTTTCGAGTATCCGGTCGGGATGTAGAACAAGCCATCCAACTGCTCCACGTCGGTCGGGATGAAGTTACCCTTGTTCGTGAAGTAGTCGGTCGCCACCGGGTTGCCCATGTCGGTGCCGCCCACCGGCGCGTTCAGCGTGTGCACCAGTTTGCCGTCGATCCCGGTCGTGAAGACTTTCGATGCGGCGTTGCCCGGGAACGTCAAAAACGGGGTCCCGTCCTTCGCGGTCCAGAACATCGCGTTATGCATGTTCGTGTCTTTCATCGTCGGGTCCGTCGTCAGCATCTTCGTCTTCTTCAGGTCTGAGCTGATCTGAATGATGCCCGCGCCAGGCAGCGCGAAATAAACTTCGCCCTTACCGGGCCGCCGGTCGATGGCGAAGCCGCCATGGGCTGCCTTCAAAACCGCTTGTGCCTCGGTCGGCAAATGCGACGAGGTATAGAGCACGCGGAACTTGTACTGGCCATCGCCGCTGACCTTGGCCCCGCCGGCTTGGCCGAGAGCCGCATTGGGTCCTGCCGGCGAAAAATGCCAGGCAATCGCTAGAAGGGCAACAGATAGGGTGACGCTTGCAATTCGTTTCATCTCCAGCTATTCAACCACATTTCGAACGGGCACAAAAAAACGGAGGGATAGGCAATGCCTATCCCTCCGTCTTCGGTGCCAGCGAGCTAGAACGACAACGTCGTCGAACCTGTAAACAGGCCCTCGGCCGCCGTCCAGTTCACGACGCTCCAGTAGGCGTCGATATAGTCCGGACGCTTGTTCTGGTACTTCAAGTAGTAAGCGTGTTCCCACACGTCCAAGCCCAGAATCGGCGCCTTGCCTTCCATCAGAGGCGAATCCTGGTTCGCGCTCGAAGTTACTTCCACGCTGCCATCCGCGTTCTTCACAAGCCATGCCCAGCCAGAGCCAAACCGGCCCACGGCGGCCGCTTTGAAGGCAGCCTTGAACGCATCAAAATCACCGAACTTCGCGGTGATCGCCTCCGCTAACGTGCCCACCGGCGCGCCGCCCGCGTTCGGCGCCAAAGTCGCCCAGAAAAGCGTGTGGTTCGCGTGGCCGCCCCCATGGTTCCGCACCGCGCCCTTGGAGGCGTCCGGCACGATGGCTAGGTTGTTGGCGAGCAGCTCTTCGAGCGTCTTACCTTCGAGCGAAGCGTTCGCCGTCACGGCGTTGTTCAGGTTCGTCACGTAGGTCTGGTGGTGACGCGTCCGATGAATATCCATCGTCACAGCATCAAGATAAGGTTCCAGCGCGTCGTTCGCGTATCCCAGTTCAGGCAGTACAAATGGCATAGGGTCTCCTCAATTAGGCGGTAAAGCCGCCCGCTATTTCGTATTGGTGCGCAAGACGGAACATCGTGTCTTCCGCGAAATGCTTGGTCAAAATCTGCATGCCCACCGGCAACCCTTCGGCGGTCGCGCCGCACGGCACACTCATGCATGGGATGCCCGCAAGGCTCCCTGTTATTGTGTAGATGTCCGAGAGGTACATTTGGATCGGGTCATTCACCTTTTCTCCGATCTTAAACGCCGGAAATGGCGAAACCGGGGTAATCAGCGCATCCACCTGCTCAAACGCCTTCGCAAAATCCTGCGTCAACAAATTCCGCACCTTCTGCGCCTTCAAGTAATACGCGTCGTAATACCCATGGCTCAGCACGTAGGTTCCCAACATTATCCGCCGCTTCACTTCCGCCCCAAACCCCTCGCCGCGTGAGTTCTTATAAAGGTCCGCAAGCGTATCGCTCTTCGCCGACCGCGCCCCAAACCGCACCCCGTCAAACCGCGAAAGATTCGCCGAAACTTCCGCCGTGCAGATGATATAGTACGCCGCAATCGCATACTCTGTATGCGGCAGACTTACTTCGCTCACTTCACAACCCAGCTTCTTCAGCACTTCAACCCCGGCCATAATCCGGTCGCCCGTCTCCGGCGCCAGCCCCGCGAAATACTCCTTCGGCAGGCCCAACCGTAAGCCCTTCACGGACTCACCCATCGTCGCAATATAGTCCGGCACCGCGTGCAGCGCCGACGTCGCATCCCGGTCGTCCCGCCCCGCAATCGCCTGCAACACCGTCGCCGAATCCGCTACCGTCCGGCTGAAAGGGCCAATATGGTCGAGCGAACTCGCAAACGCCACCAACCCATATCGCGACACTCGGCCATAGGTCGGCGTCACCCCCACACAGCCGCAAAAGCTCGCCGGCTGCCGAATCGAGCCGCCCGTATCCGAGCCCAGCGATACCACCGCCGTCCCCTGCGCCACCACCGCGGCGCTCCCCCCCGAACTGCCGCCCGGCACCCGGTCCAGCGCCACCGGATTCCGCACCATCCCATACGCCGAATTCTCGTTCGAAGAGCCCATTGCGAACTCGTCGCAGTTCGCTTTGCCGAGGATCACCCCCCCCGCCGCTTCCAACCGCTCAACGGCCGTCGCGTCATACGGCGGTAGAAAGTTGCCCAACATCTTCGACCCGCAAGTGGTCCGCAGCCCCTTCGTCACGATGACGTCTTTCACTGCCACCGGCACCCCGCCCAGAGCCCCTATCGGTTCTCCTGCCGCCAACTTCGCGTCCACCCGCGCCGCCGCCGCCAAAGCCCGCTCGTCGGAAAATGTCAGATACGCGTTCGTCTTCCCGTTTTCCGCCTGGCCGAACCGCAGCGCTTCGGTCGCCAGTTCCACTGCGCTGAACTGCTTGGCCCGCAGGCCGTTCTGTACCTCTGCAATCGTCAACGTTGCAATGTTCATAGCTTACCGCTCAATCACCTTCGGAACTTTGAAATAGCCCCCGGTCGCCAGCGGCGAGTTCCCCAGCGCTCCCGCGTTCGTCAGCGGAGTCCGTTCCACGTCCTCCCGCAGCGACGCCGTATCCCCGGCCGCAAAAAGCACCTGCGCCATCGGCTCCACTCCCGTCGTCTCTAACTCGTTCAGTTTGTCCACGTAAGTCAAAATGTTGCTCAATTCGTCGGCGTATTGATGAATCTCCGACTCACTCAGCGTCAGGTTGGCGAGGCCCGCCACATACCGAACGTTTTCCTCTGTCAGTTTCAAGCGATCTTCCTCTTTCGTTCTTCGGCCAGGCGTTCGCTTCGCGTCCGCGAGGTCAAATACAGCAACTGAAATATCGGGTCGGCAATTCCGTCGGCCCGCTCATCGGCCACCACCGCCCGCTGGGGCTCCCGCCGCGGCACCCCGATCCGAAACTCCACCTGTTCCACAATGCCAGGCCCCAAAATCGCCGTCAACTTCGGCAGAATCTGCGCCGTCAACGTCAACAGTTGCCGCTGCCAAACCGCGTCTTCAACCTCCACCACCAGCTTGGCCCCAAACAGGCGCACCGGGCCCGTCCGAGCCGCCAGCCGCTTGCCGACCGCCGCTGGCCACGCCGCGCCCGCCAACTCTTCCGAGCTGAGGCCAGCACTCTTAATTTTCAATCCGGAGACAAGGCGTCCTGCGCGTTGCATGTATAAGTTGGGGTAGCTTCCGGGGGGAGAACTCCTAGTCTACTATCGAATCGGCCTCATCCCATAGCGTTTTGCCAGGTAATCCACCAGAACATCTTTCAGCTCCGGTTTCACCGGCGCCCCCCAACGCTGCATCTTCTCCACTTCCTTCTCCCACTGCCCCCGCGACATCCGCTGCTGCTGAATTGGCTCCACCGTATGGCAGCCCAAACAGCTCTGGTTGAGCACGGCGGGCGGTGCCACAAAATCACCATGCACCATCGTCGCCGATGCCGCCGACGGCTTCGCTGTCACGTTCAAACGCACCGCCTGCACCACGTTGTGGCTGTAACCAGACGGATTCCATTCCTGCTGCAGCGGCTGCATCTCGCCCGCCGCATTCCGCGCCCGCACCATCACGCTGTAGTAGGCGTCCTTCGGCGGAGTCCAACCAAATTCCCACAAACGCCACGCAAACGCGGCCTTCTCCGTCCCCAACGTCGCCGCTTTCCAACTCCGCCCCGCGTCGGTCGAAACCTCCACGCTGACCACCGGCGAAGTATTCGACCACGCCGCCCCCGTCAGTTTCAACGGCCCCGGCTTCACCTCGCTCCGGTCCGCATGGCTCGCCATCACGCTCTTGATATTCAAATTCGTCACCGGCGACATCAAAGCCGGATCCACCGCCACCCCCGGCGTAACGCCCTTACCCGGATGCCGATACCCCGTCTTCATGAAGAACCCTTCAAACTCCGTATCCCGGACTTCGATCTTCGTCACCCACTTCACCCAACTATCCCCCGCCCAACCCGGCACCACCACCCGCAGCGGAAAACCATGCGAAGGGTCCAGCGCCGCCCCGTTCATCTCGTAAGCCAGCAACGTATTCGGATCCAGCGCCTTCTTCATCGGAATCGTCCGCTGGAACTCCGGCTGCGTCCCCACCGGCACGTCCGCCCCATCAAACCACACTTCAATCGCCCCGTCCCGCACCCCGGCCTTCCGTAACACATCCGCTAGCCGCACCCCGGCCCAACGGGCGTTCCCCACGCTGCCGTACTCCCACTGCAAACCAGCCATCGTCGGCTCATACAGCCCCCGCCCATTGCCCGCGCATTCCAGCACGCTCACCAGTTCAACGCGAGGCAGCTTCTTCAAATCCTCCATCGTCAGCGTCAGTGCATTCGCCACCTTGCCGCCGATGCTTAACTTCCAATCGGCCAGCTTGACATCCGGCGTATAGTGGTGGCTCCGTACGAAAAACTTCTCGACCGGGGTGATCCAGGTTGAAAAACCTTCCATCGGCATCTCCAAATCTTCCGGGCGGCTCGACAGCACCCGCATTCCAGTCTTCGGCGCTCCCAGCAGCAACGAAGTACCCACCCCCGCCAGTAACGCCCGGCGGCCCATCGCAAATCGAAAAGAAGAAGACATTGCCCTCTAGTGTACTTAGTTCCCGCCGAAATTCACGCTGTAGTCGAGTTGCGCGCCGTCGTCGATGTTAAAGTCCCGACTCTTCTCGCCGCGCCCGGGGAACGAAACCGTCACTTTGTGCTTGCCCATCGGCAAGGTCAACATCGTCGGCGTCTTCTCGGGATACTCGATTCCGTCAACCACAATCAGAGCCCCCGCCGGATTCGAACTCACCGCCACCGTCCCCGTCTGCCGCCGCAGGTTGACGTTCAACTTGCTATCCGCCGGCAAGTTAAAAATCTTGTTCGCCGTCTCGTACTTATCCAACTGGGCCACTAACACGTGACGACCCAGTGCCAAATCCAGCGTGCAAGGAGACGTACACCCCTCCACCTTGCCATCGTCCAAGGTGATCGTCGCACCCGGCGGAGAGGAACGAATCTCTACCGCCACCATCTCTTTACCCGATGGCGCAGGGTCCGTGGGCACTCGTTTATCGTCACTCGGAACAGGCTCGGCCCTCTTCGGATCAGCCTTGCCTCTCCCCTCGATAGCTTTCGGCAACGGTGGAGCGATCGGCACTTCGTTGTTCGCTACATTCGGCGTTGGTCCGTCGCCCTTCCCTCCCATAAACTTCATGGCGGCAAACCCAACCAGCAGCAATAACACCACGGCAGCACCGACCAGCATCATCGTCCGACTTCCCTGTGCCGGGGCGTTCGGTTCCACATCGATCGGCTTCACCGCGATCGGCGCAGCAGCCGGAGTCCTAACCCGCGCCGGAGCAGCAACCGGGGACGCCACAGCAACCGAAGCCGGTTTCGGAGCCGGAGCCTGCCGTGGTTCGGCCACTATCGGCACCGACATTGCCTCAGTTGCCGCCATCGAAATCTGACCACGCGTCTGCGTCGTCCAGGTTGGATGCCGTCGACACTTCTCTTCCAACGCCGCGATGAACGCCCCGCAATTTTCCCACCGCTGGTCCGGCGCCTTCGCTAAAGCCTTCTGCAGAACAGCGTCGATCGAAACATCGAGCGTCGGGTTCAACCGAACCGCCGGAATCGCCGCCTCACTCACCAGCTTAAACAAAAGCGTCGGCATAGACTCCGCCACAAATGGCTTCTCGCCGGTCATCACCTCATAGGCGATCACTCCCAACGAAAACTGGTCCGCTTTCCCGTCCACCGCCTTACCCTGAATCTGCTCCGGCGACATGTAGCTTGGCGTTCCCATCACCAAGCCGGTCTGCGTCATCGATTGCGACTGCATCTTCGCAATGCCAAAGTCGGCAATCTTCGCCGTCCAATCCTTCCGCACCATGATGTTCGCCGGCTTGACATCCCGGTGAACAATCCCTTTCGCGTGGGCAAAGTCAAGCGCCGCCGCCGTCTGGCGCAGCAACGCCAAAATATGCTCTTTCGACGGAGGCTCGTCGTCGAGCAACATCTTCTCGAGCGTCGAACCCTCAATGTATTCCATGAAGATGTAAGCGACGTCGCCCTCTTCCTGAATATCGTAAATCGTCACAATATGCGGATGCGAAAGCACCCCCGCACTCTGCGCCTCCCGGAATATCCGGTCCTTCACCCGCTGCTGCTCGCGAGGGTCCGCAATCTCGGCAATCCGAATCGACTTCACCGCCACCGTGCGCCCGATGGCTGGATCCTGAGCCTGATAAACAACACCCATCGTGCCGCGGCCCAGCTCTTGCTGAATGACGTAGCGACCAATCTTTTTAGGTGGAGCAGGCTGTTCCAATGTGGCTGCTCCATTCTAACGCGGAATTCACGCCGGAATCCCGTATCATGAAGGAGACATGCTTTCTTCTATTTTCGGTTCCGGTGAACCTGGCGGGAACCTGCTCGATCGCCTCAAAAGCGGGATCGAAAAAACCCGCGCCGGCCTCGTCAACAAAATTGAGGATGTCGTCCTCGGCAAAAAAGAAATTGACGCCGACCTGCTCGACGAACTCGAATATACCCTCATCACGGCCGACATCGGGGTCCGCACCTCCACCGAAATCCTCGAAACCATCCGCCAACGAGTCGACCGTAAACTCGTCAGCAACCCCAGCGAAATTCGCGGCCTCATCCGAGATCATCTCCTCGAAGTCCTTTCCGCCTCCGACCGGCCCCTCGCCCGCGTCGACTCGCCGCCCGTCGTCATTATGATGGTCGGCGTCAACGGCGCCGGCAAAACGACCACCACCGGCAAACTCGCCCGCCGCCTCCACGACGAAGGAAAGACCGTCCTCATGGCCGCCGCCGATACCTTCCGCGCCGCCGCCATCGAACAACTCGAAGTCTGGGCCACCCGCGCCAACACCGAACTCATCAAACAATCCCAGGGCGCCGACCCCAGCGCCGTCATCTTCGACGCCCTCCAAGCCGGCCGCGCACGCAAAACCGATTTCGTCATCGTAGACACCGCCGGCCGCCTTCACAACAAAGAAAATCTCATGGCCGAGCTCGATAAGATGCGCCGCACCGCCGCACGCGTCATCCCCGAAGCCCCCCACGAAGTCTTCCTCGTCCTCGATGCCACCACGGGCCAAAACGGACTCGAACAAGCCCGCAAATTCACCGAATCCGGCGGCGTCACCGGCATCGTCCTCACTAAACTCGACGGCACCGCCAAAGGCGGCGTCGCCATCGCCATCGCCCGCGAACTCAACATCCCCATTCGCTACATCGGCGTCGGCGAACAGGTCACCGACCTTCTCCCCTTCAACGCCGAAACCTATATCGCCTCTCTCTTCGATTAACGTCATGGATTGCCTCGAACTGGCGCTCGAACAAGCGCGTCTCGGCCTCGGCCGCACCTCCCCTAACCCCGCCGTCGGAGCCGTCATCGTCAAAGACGGCCTCATCCTCGGCCGCGGCCATCACATCTACGCCCATTCCCTCCACGCCGAAACCGTCGCCCTCGCCCAAGCCGGGGCCGAAGCCCGCGGCGCCACCCTCTACGTCACACTCGAACCCTGCTCCCACTCCGGACGCACACCTCCTTGCGCCGACGCCCTCATCGCCGCCGGAATCACCCGCGTCGTCGCCGCCATGCAGGACCCCAACCCCCGCGTCGCCGGCCAAGGCTTCGCCAAACTCCGCGCCGCCGGTATCGAAGTCCTCATCGACTCCCGCTTCACCCCCGCCGCCGAGCAACTCAACGAAGCCTTCTGCTTCTTCATGCGCGAACGCCGCCCCCTCGTCACCCTCAAAAGCGCCCTCACACTCGACGGCAAAATCGCCGCCCCCGACGACAACACCGGCTGGATCACCTCCGAACAAGCCCGCCTCCACGTCCAAACGCTCCGCCATCACACCGACTCCATCCTCACCGGCATCGGCACCGTACTCGCCGACGATTGCCTCCTCACCGACCGCAGCGGCGACGACCGCAGCCGCCCCCTCCTCCGCATCATCGTCGATTCCCAACTCCGCCTCTCGCCCCGTTCAAACATGGCCGAGACCTGCACGAACGACGTCCTCGTCGCCACCACCTCCGCCGCCAACCCCGAACGCCGCGCCGCCCTCGAACGCAAAGGCGTCGAAGTCGTCGTCCTCGATGGCGCCGACGGCCGTACCAGCCTCCGCGCCGTCGTCGAACTCCTCGCCGCCAGAAATTATCATTCCTTAATGATAGAGGCCGGCAGCAAGGTCAACTGGGCGGCTCTCGAGTCTGGCGTCGTCGATAAAATCTTCTTCTATTACGCACCCAAAATCCTCGGCGGCACCCAGTCCCTCCCCGTCGCCGGCGGCATCGGCCGCCGCCGCCGCGCCGACGCCCTCCGCTTCCGCGACGTCAAACTCCACCCCATCAGCAGCGACGAATTCGCCGTCGAAGCTTGGCTCGTCCGGCCCCCGCGCTAAAACTTATTATGTTCACCGGCATCATCGAAGAACTCGGCACCCTCGAGTCATTTGACTCCCAGCCCACCGGCGCACGACTCCGCGTCCGAGCCTCCACCGTCCTCTCGGACGCCTTCCCCGGAGCCAGCATCGCCGTCAACGGCGTCTGCCTCACCGCCGTCGATCTCGCCGTCGGCTCCTTCGCCGCCGACCTCGCTCCGGAGACGCTCTCCCGCACTAACCTCGGCGACCTCCGCCCCGGCGCCCGCCTCAACCTCGAACGGCCCCTCTCCCCCACCGGTCGCCTCGGCGGCCACATGGTCCAGGGCCACGTCGATGGCACCGGCGAATTCCTCGCACTCGAAGCCCTTGGCAATGATAACTGGTGGCTCCGCATCCGCGTCCCTCCCGCACTCGACCGCTACTTAATCGAAAAAGGTAGCGTCGCCGTCGATGGCATCAGCCTCACCGTCGCTCGCATCATCGACTGCGAACTCTCGATCACCATCATTCCGCATACCTTTGATCACACCACGCTCGGTGCCTATCTACCCGGCGCCCGCGTCAACATCGAATGCGACATGCTCGCCAAGCATGTCGAAAAACTCCTCGCCCACCGACAAGGTTAAACTGGTCAAAATGCCTAAACTCAAAGTCACCGTCGATCCCAACCTCTGCATCGCCGCCGCCTCCTGCATGGGGTCCGCCCCCAAGTTCTTCCGCATGGACGATGATAACCTCGCCGTCGTCGCCGCCGCCGATGGCTCGGAAGCCTTCTTCCAGATCCTCGATGTCACCGACGCCGAAAAAGCCGACCTCCTTGAAGCGGCCAGCTCGTGCCCCACCACGGCCATCTCTGTCGAAGTCGTCTCCTAGTCGTGCCCGCTCGTCAGATCCTCGATGTCGGCTGCGGGATAAAAAAATTCCCCGGTAGCACCGGCATCGATCGAAACACCGATACCGCCGCCGACATCATCTGGGATCTCGATCAGTTCCCGTGGCCCGTCGAGCCGAACAGCTACGACGAAGCCCGTCTCATTCACGTCATCGAACACGTCGGTGACGTCATCGCGACGATGGAAGAACTTCACCGCATCTTGAAGCCCGGCGGCCAGATCATCCTCGAGACGCCCCACTACACCGACTTCAGCTCCTGGTGTGATCCCACCCATCGCTGGCACCTAAACAGCTTTAGTTTCCGCTACTTCGGCGTCGACAACGCCGGCTTCGGTTACTACTCCCGCGCCCGCCTCCGCCAGATCAGCGTGTACGTGAAACTCCTCGCCCTCTGGCGCTACCTCGGTTTCGAATTCCTCGTGAACAACTCCCGCGCCTTCAGAAAATTCTGGGAATTCTATCTCTGCTTTGTTATCCGGGGAAAAGCCCTACGGTTCGTTTTCGAAAAGGCCTAGTTTTTCCGCACACCAGGACTAAAGCCCCGCCCGGCCACAGCCGATAGAGTCTGGTATGCGACGGAACTGTACCATTCCCACCCTGACGATCACCGCTCTGGCGGTGCTCCTTCCCGTCTCCGCTCTCGCGCAGAAGTCTCAATCCAGCGAAGGGGGCGAACCCAAGTTTGAATTCGGAGTCGGCGTCATGGGCAGCTTCTATGACTCGAAATCGTTTACCGGCCCCGGTGGCTCCGCCAAGGGCGGCTTCGAATCCGGCCTCGGCGGTAGCATCTGGCTCGGACAGAATATGTACCGTCGGATCGGCGGCGAACTCCGTTATGACCTCGCTCTCAACGACATGAAGCTGGACGGCGGCAACACCAAGGTCACCTTTGGCTCCAAAACCCACGCATTCCACTACGACGTACACTTCCACCTGACCGATCGCGGCGGCAAGGTCCGCCCCTACGCCCTCTTTGGCGCCGGCGTAAAATTCTATGAAGGCAACGGCGTAGAACGCGCCTTCCAACCGCTCCAAACCGTCGCCGTGCTCTCACAAGGCTCGCAAATCACCCCCCTTATCACCTTCGGTGGTGGCGTTAAGTTCCAACTGACCAACAAAGTCAACATGCGCCTTGAATTCCGGAACAACATGACGCCCTTCCCCAAAAAACTCATCGCCGCCACCCGTTCCACCGGCGGAGACGGCTGGACCAACAACCTTCTCCCGATGGTCGGCATCAGCCTCCTGTTCTAGATCTACCCGCAATTCCGAATGCAAAAAAGGCCGCGCTCTCCAATCGCAGCCTTTTTGCTTTTCATAACAGAATAAACTCCGTCTCCACTTCCTCTTCAATTATCCGGTTCCAAACCACCCGCGCCAGCCGCGCTTTTCCCTCCACCCGGCAACGAATCACCTGACCACTCGTCAGCGCCGGATACATATGCACCGCCCGAAACCCACCCGAACCCTGATCCAGCATCCGGCCCCGCACTTCAAAAACCCGAGGCGTCTCCATCACCAGAATCACCTCAGCCATCACCGGCACCCGCTCTTCGCGTCCACCATAGTCCACTACGGCGGTCTCCTTGCTCTTGGAATTGAAAAACGAAAACATCCCTTCACTCCTCGTCTTCGACGGCAGTGGCAACTCCGTGCGCCGATTCGTCATACTGTTTCAACTTCCGACTCAGCGTCCAACGCGAGATCCCCAATAGCAACGCAGCCCGCTCCTGGTGCCCAGAGGTGCGCTGCAAAACTTGCAGAATCAAACGCTTTTCCATATCGTGCAGCATCGCCCCATCCTGCAGCGATCGCCGCACCCCGCTGTCGTCTTCGATCTCGGAAAGTCCCTCGTTTACAGCTGCGTAAAGTCGCCTCAGGTCGCTCCCAGTGTCCGGCACGTTCGCGTAGGTATCCTGAATCGCTTCGGGAAGGTCCAACGTACAAATCTCGTCTTCGTTCGCCAGCAGCGCGCACTGCATCACCACATTCCGCAACTGACGCACGTTTCCAGGCCAAGCATAGGCTTCCATCGCCTGCATCGCATCCACCGTAAACGAACGCCCATCGCCGTGCTGACCCAAAAACAAATTCGCAATCGGACCAATGTCCTCGGTCCGTTCCCGTAGCGGCGGCACCGTCACACACAACTGCGCCAACCGATGGTACAGATCCTGCCGAAACTTTCCCGCCCGAACTAACTCGGCTAAATCCAGATTCGTCGCCGTAATAATTCGGACATCGGACCCAACTTTCTTGACCCCACCCAACCGAAAGTATGCCACCCCGTCCAAAACCCGCAACAACTTTGTCTGCAACCGCGGACCCAGGTCTCCAATCTCGTCAAGGAAAAGCGTCCCCCCGTTGGCCATCTCAAACAAGCCCGGCTTCCCCACGTCCGCCCCGCTGAACGCGCGCCGCTCATAGCCGAACAGTTCGCTTTCCACCAGATGCTCCGGCAACGCCGCGCAGTTCAGGTCGACCCACGCCTTCGTCGACCGCTTCGAATAGTGGTGGATCGCTCGCGCCACCAACTCCTTGCCGCTGCCGCTCTCCCCACAGATCAACACCCCTACAGAGCTCCGCGCAATCCGCTCTACCTTTGAGTACAGGTCCCGAATCCGTCGACTGCTAAGGACCGCGGGCATTCCGAGAAAACTCTGGGGGCTATTTATCATTGCGGTATATATCCATTCTCACCGCAACCCCGTCGCTAATAAACCCGCAGACTCACCCTACCCCAAGGGCAATTCGACTTAGTACATTGGGTCAGACGCACTATCCCATCTTGTCCCTTTCGACAAATCGCCCCTCTTCGCAACGGCACAACTGGAGGGAAAGATCGCGGTCCGTTACGTCCAACCACGGATGCGCCAATTCGACGTCGAAGATCCCCGTACCAAACCGAACCTGAGCGAGCGGGTTCACCAAGTGCTGGAGCATCGAGATCACCTACCTTCCGTTACCGCAGAGTTTCCTATATCTGGTGGTAACCGTGGACGGGGACAGCCGCGACGTCTTGAGCACGGAACTTTCCGACACCCTCGATGCCTGTGTTGGTTCGGCGGCTCTAGCCGCCGCATTCGACCAGTATGGGAGTCGAATTCGGAACCCCGATCAGGGCTCGCAATTCACCGCAACTGCTTTGGGGGCTCCTCTGCAGGCGCTGGAGGTCGCCATCAACGTGGACGGGCGGGGCGTTCGACAACGTCTTTATCGAATGGGTGTGGCCGTCGCTCAAATACGAACCCATCTATCCGGGAGACGTTGGCTCCGGCGAGGAGTTGCGGGAGGCCCTCTCCAATTACCGGAAATCCTACCATCTCGACCGACCGCACCACACGCTTGGCGACGTAACGTCCGCTGATTTTGTTTGGCACCGGCACTCCGACTTGAGGGGGGCGCGATCCCCCAGTCCCCAGAACTTCAAAGCTTGGGGGCCAGGATATCCAGGGCGGCGGACACCCGAAAACCGGGTTTTCTCCTCATCCTGGCACTGAAGCGGCGCTCGGGGCGCTTTCTTGCGTCGCCTAATCCGCCACCCTCGTGGAGGGTGTGCGACTTGAAAGTGGAAGTCACGCCGCCCGGCTCTCCCAGTAATCCTCAAATTGGCCGTTGCTGTGGCAACAACGCAGGGCCAGGATGCCGTTGGCTCCGCGCACCGTCCAGAACATGCCCGATTGTTTACAGCGGGAACCGATTACGGTTTTGCAGCCTGCCTCGATAACGCCGGAGCCAACGAACAGGTGCTGGCGGCGGAACTCGGGGTAGCGCATGCGCTCGGTGTGGTTTTCAAAGTAAGCGGCCTCTTTGCGGATCTTTTCGCTCAACTCCGGGTTCGAGGAGTCTATAGAACGGAGCGCGGCCACCAGTTCTTCGATCCGGCCCTCATCCAGCATCTCCTGGTGAATCGTCATCCAGCGTTTTTGCTCGGCTTCTTGATTTGGGTACAGTTTGCGCGCTAGTTCCCACAAGTGTTGGCGGGCGTGAAAAAGATCGACAATCTGAATCGCGCCGGGAAGTGTTGCGCGGCAATAGTCCAGATCCATTCGGCTCCATCGCCGATCACAACCTTTTTTTCGGCGCGGCCCCAACCGCGCTTCCAAGCTTCCACATAAATGCGGTTCCCAAACTCTTCGGCGGTCTCGATGGCGCCCGTGTAAGTGGTCGAATCGGGGTCGCGGATGGCGTAGCCTTCGCCATCCCATTTCGTTTGCGTGAACACAGCTCCCAACTTGGCCTCCCGCGTATGGGCCGGTTGCCCATCCGTCTTGCCCTTCCGGCCCACAGTTTCCTTTTTCACCACGGACAATCCGGTCCCGTCGATTTGCACATACAGGATTGGTATCGGCGGCCCGCTGGGAACCATCGGCAGTTTCCCCCGCGTCGCGCGTTGTATCTCCTCCTGTTGGCGGGCGGCGATATCGGCTCCGATCCCTTCCGCTGTCCGCTCCACGGCTTTGGCCGTCACCTCCAGATCGGCGAGCAGTTTCATCTGCCGGCGTCCGTGATCGAAGGGTGCGTCTTGGCCCACCGCAGCCAGCATCCGCCGTACGCCGGGAGAAGCTTTGGTGTTCTCCACATCGAGTTCAATATCGACCGGGAACTGGCCGCTATGGCAGTGCGGGCACAGATAGTAGGGACGCGATACTTCCGCATTGCCCACGACGGTGAGCAGCGTCTTGGACCGTAGTTCCCGGTAGTGCGCCTGATGGCCGCAGGAACAGGCTGTGGTTCTCTGATCAGCGGCGGGCTCTGGGAATTGCAGCAGTTCAGTCAAGGCGGCCGCACCGGCCCGGTGCATGGCCGAGCGCACCGCCATCTCGATGGCTTCCAGATCGACAAGGCCCGTCTTGCGGCGACTGGTGAAAACGACGCTCAGCAGTTGGTCTACTTCGCGCGCGATTTCCTTTTTGATCGTTTCGACCGTTTTTTTTCCTGGGCCGACGGGGACGTTTCCTCAACTGGCCGCAACGCACAGATCTGTTCATTGACCTCCAACAATTGATCGCCCAGTTCCCGGAAACGCTGGCGTTCGGCAACCTCGCGCTGCGCTTTGGCCAAACTGGCCGGGGAGGGAAATGTCTCGGTGACGGTCTTCCCGTTCACTTTGCGAGTCAGTCGATAGTAGGGGCCATGACCGGGATCACCGGCCCGATGGCAATGACAATTTGGATTTCCACAGCGCCCGCCTGTTCCCGTAATGGAACCAGCCCGCATGTCACCCAACTGGGCGATCTGCCCTTGAACGGTAGCGCGACGACTTTCCAAATCAACAAGTGGGTCGGGCATAGAAAACCTCCTATGAAACTAGCGTATCACGACGCTAGGTTTCATGCCACAAAAAAAGAGAACTCGCGAATCATCACTTCCAAGTCGCACACCCCGGAGGGACGGAGGTTTTGCGTTTGACTTTTGGATGAACACGTGGTAGGTTCTCCGTAGTCGACTCTCCGTTGACAGGGCATTAATTTGCATCCGCACACCCCGGGAATCGAGCGCAAGCCACGTTCAGCACAGGCAAGTCTTTTGTCGGCCTGCAGGCAGAATCAGCCAGCACCGGATCCGGACTCAGTGCCATATCTATTCTGTCTGGCTTCGTGCTTCTTAGCCGGTGGAATCAACCGCAGTCATTAACCAGACCGAGTAACTTCTTCAGAGAGGGAAGCAAATGGCAAATCGCAGCAAAATCGTTCTACTTTCCATGTTTATAGCCGCGGTCGGGGCAGGATATGGTCAGTCGACAACCCAGTCGATTCAAGGACTCGTGACGGACTCCACCGGGTCCTTCGTCGCCGGGGCGGCGATCACCGCGACGAATCAGGGAACCAATATCTCGTTGAGTATCACCACCAATGAGACGGGGAACTATACGTTTCCGTTGCTCCCAGTTGGCGACTATTCGGTCCGGTGCGAAAAACCCGGATTCAAGGCAGGGCTCGTAAAGAGTTTACGGCTGGAAACGGCGGCACAGGTACGCCAGGATTTCAAGCTCGACGTGGGCAGTGTGTCGGAGTCAATTGAGGTAGTCGCCAATGCGGTGACCCTGCAGACGGAAAACGCCACTGTCGGCGCGGTGATCGAGAATCGCCGCATCATCGAACTGCCGTTGAACGGCCGCAATATGCAGAGCCTGGCGGTGCTGGTTCCCGGCGTGCAGTACGGCGAACGCACCGGCCGCGGCGATGGTTCCGGCGGCTTCCCGATTCCCGGCCAGGGCTTTTCGGTCAGCGCCAACGGACAGCGCGAAACCAATCAGGTGGCCTCGCTCGACGGGGTCGACGCGAAGGACCCGCGCATCCACATCATGAACTTCGTGCCCTCCATCGAGGCCATTGAAGAATTCAAGATTCAGACCAACGCCTACACTGCGGAGTACGGTTTCGGGGGCGGCGCGCAGGTGACCATCACCATGAAGAGCGGCACGAATCAGTTGCGCGGCACGCTGTTCAACTTCCTCCGCAACGATAAGTTCGACGCCGAAAACTACTTCCTGAATTTCGAGCGCGCGGCCGGCTTGGAGCGCTTGAAGAAGAATCCGCTGCGCCAGAATCAGTTTGGTTTCGTGGTCAGCGGTCCGATGCTGTTCCCGAAACTCTACAACGGCAAGAACAAGACCTTCTGGGCGTTTAACTACGAAGCGCGGCGCACGCGCGAAGGCATCGTCAGCACGGCGAACTTCCCCATCGACGACTTCCGCAACGGCGACTTCAGCCGCCTGCAACGCGGCTACACCGCCAACGGGCGGTTCGTGGCGCCGACCCTGATCTGGGATCCGGGCACCGGGAACGTCTTCCCGAACAACGTCATTCCGCGTTCGCGCATTCATCCGGGCGCCCTGAACATGTTGGAAAAGTACGTCCCCAAAGCGCAGTTTGTTCAGGAAGATCCGACGGACTTCACAGCCCGCGCGTCCGTCGCCCAGCCGATCAACGTGAACACCTACTTCGCGCGCGTAGACCATAACTTCTCCGACAAAGACCGGGTGTTTGCCCGCCTGGCCTGGGATCGCTCCAGCCTGACCCGCACGAACATCAATCCGAACCTGCCGGTGTTCACCGGATCGCAGGTCACCAATCTGGCCACGCAGTGGATTCACACCTTCAGCCCGAGCATGATTAACGAATTGCGCTTCGGCTTCCAGATCTCCAACGACTTGACGTCCAACCCGCGCACGGACAACACGTCGTTCGACATGGACTCCCTTGGCGTAGGTCAGTTCCGCGTGCCCTCGGATGGCAACCGGAAACTGACGCCGCGCGAACATGGCATTCCGCAGTTCACCGGACTGCCTTTCCCGCTGCAGGAACTCACCAACGGCAACGGCTACGACAAGATGAACACCTACCAGTTCGGCGACCATCTTTCGTACTTCAAGGGCAAACATAACCTGAAGTTCGGCGCCGAATACTACGGCCTGACCATCGAACGCGGCGCGGCCAACCTGGAAGAAGGATTGCTCGGCTTCGGTGCCGCACAGACGGGGTTGCCGCTGGCGTCCTTCCTGATGGGCCGTCCCGCGACGACGCAGACACCCGAGGGCCTGCCCCTCACCTTCCCGAAAGCACAACGTGGCGGCGCCTACATCAACGACGACTGGAAGGTGTCCTCCAAACTGACCGTGAACCTCGGCCTCCGCTACGATTACAATGGCTGGCCGGTGGATCGCAAGGGATTGCAGCGCACGCTAAGCATTCCCGGCCTCGGCTCGGAGATCGGCCGCGGTCAGGGCTACAAGAAGCCCGATGGCACGATCATCCCCACCATCTTCCCCGAATCGCTCGGCGAGCCTGGCGCCATTAAAGTGGCCCAGCAGCAGCGGTTCCGCTTCTTCATGCCGCGCGTCGGCATCGCCTACCGGCCCACCGAAAAATGGGTTATCCGCACGGGTGCCGGCTGGTTCGATAACATCCAACATCAGAACACCTTCACGATTCTGAACCTGATGCCGCCCAAGGCCGGCAGCCAGGTGTACCAGACCTCGATGCGGCCCGCCCAGACGTTGAACGTCACCGGCGCCAACGGGGCCAACTTCCCCATCACTACCCAGACCTACGTGCCCGGCTCGAACGTTCTGACGTTCGACGATCCATTCCTCACCCGCGGCGGCGGCAGCACCACCGTCCGTCCCATCGACCTGCTCTACCTGCCCGATACCTACAAGGACGGCGCAGTGTGGAAGTGGAGCATGGATCTGCAGCGCGAGTTGCCGTACACGATGGCCCTGTCCGTCGGCTATGCCGGCAGCAAGGGCACCAACATTGGCAACAGCGTCATCAACTGGAACGACCCGTTGCGCCCGGCCACAACGTTCCAACAGTCCAACCGGCCCTACCCCGAGTTCTACGACGCCGCCACGCCCAACCTCGGCGTACAGGCGATGGGCCGCATCCGCTATCTGGACTCCTACGGCGAATCGTTTTATCACGGTCTACAGGTGAAGCTGGATAAGCGCAGCAACAAGGGACTGACGTTCGGCATCGCCTACACCTACAGCAAGGCGCACGGCGACGGTGAGAACGGTGGCCAGGAAGGCGCCTCGTTGCAAAACCCCCGCGACCGCAAGGGTTCGCGCGGTCTCTTCCGCTTCGACCAGACGCACCGGCTGGTCGGCAACTGGGTCTACGAACTGCCCGGCCAGAACATGCGCAACGCTGCCAAGTGGGTGGTTGGCGGCTGGCAGTTGAACGGCATTCTCAGCCTTTCGTCCGGCTTCCCGATCAACATCGGCCAGGGCGCCGGTGACCTGTCGCTCCCGAACGGCGCGGTCCGTCCGGACGTGATTGGCAACCCGGAACTGAGCGATCCGACGCGCAAGCTGTGGTTTGACACCCAGGCCTACCAGCGCGTTACCTGCCAGATCCCCAGCCGCCCGGAACTCTGCCGTCTGGGCAGCAATGGGTACAACACCCTGCGCGGCCCCAGCGAACGGCGCATGGACTTCTCCATGTTCAAGAACTTCGTCATCACCGAACGGGTGAAGATCCAGTTCCGCTGGGAAGCCTTCAACGCCACCAACACCCCGTGGTTCGGCGATCCGGCCGGCATTAGCTTTTCCAATGCCAACCAGCTCACCTCCAACGGCAGCCGCGACGGCGAAATCCGGAGCATCCGCAATCCTATGCGGCGTATGCAGTTCGGGTTGAAGCTGTTCTTTTAATCCATAGCACGCAGACCGCAAAAAGCCCCGCCGGAGTCATTCCGGCGGGGCTTTTCATTTGGGTCGGCGCCCTTTACTTCGGAAACGTAAGATCAACGGTCAGCGACCTGCGCTGGTTCTCTGGCAACCCCGTATGGCCCGAAAACTCGATCTATCCGAAACAGCGGGAGATACTCCCTGGCTTCGTCGATAATGAGATGATCCGATGTCAAAGTGCCTGGACCCGTTCCGCTTCCTGCTGATCTCTCTGGCGGGCTGGATGAACCAGCAAGCCGACCTCACCCGCCCGATCAAGCCGCGTAGTCATGAACGGCTGGCACAAGCCACGCAGTCATGACCGCAGCCACGCTGGTATCAGTCATGAACGGCTGGCGCGCCGGAGGTATGCGCCGTGTCCACGATTTTGGCGTCTCCTGTTTGATCCGTGGAGTTTCCGGGGCACTCGCCGACTCGCAAATCCCGAAGTTTCGGACGGAGATGTAACCCTTGGCTCATCTTCTGCACCAATTTGCCGGAAGTTGTTGATTTCCGGCGGCTTGCGATTTTGAAAAAGGCCTAGTGACACGTTTTCCCTTCCTCGGAGTCACAATTGAGTGCCGTTCCGACTTGGCGCAAGGTGG
>Ga0209086_10000572_pt1 | contig 32255 bp, 28 predicted proteins | sample M_130207_XF_Meta_FD_187312 | JGI IMG/M metagenome (GOLD analysis project Ga0209086, IMG submission 187312) | Freshwater microbial communities from Lake Montjoie, Canada to study carbon cycling - M_130207_XF_MetaG (SPAdes) (version 2) | ecosystem: Environmental > Aquatic > Freshwater > Lake... | reverse complement strand
CTTCTTTTCTTTTTATAGATATATTTGTTAGTTTTTTTTTACCTCCTTCTTTTCTTTTTTTGGTATTAGAAATTAATTCCGATGTTCCTTTTATCATTGGATATCTATATTTTAGAGGTTTTTCAGGACCATCTGGTTTAGAATTAGATGGTAAATTTTGTGTTCCATCTAAAATATTTTCGTATAAACCTGGAATTTTTTGATTATCTAAATAAGGTGTATACAATTCTGTAAATTTATCTCTCCTTTGGTTTTTAACGATATTTCTTACAAATGAAGCAGACATGGCATTTAATGGAATATTATTAATATTTAATTTATCTAATTCATTAGGGTCTTTGGATTTATTTTTATATTCCAGCATTTCCTCTCTAGGTAATATTATACCATTAATAGAATCTACATTTTTCCATTTGAAAAAAAAATCAGTAATTGAATCTAATAAGTTTTTTCTATCTTCACCTATAATTAATATTAAATTTGCATTAGGTGTATTTGCTACAATTGGTATTAATGGTGTAAAGGGAGTTGCACCCTTTTGGTCTGGAACACATATGGGTATAACATTTACATTTTCAATTTTAGATTTTTGTTCCATATTTAAAGTTTCATTTATTAATTTTTGTTTTAAAGATTGAATCATTGTTTTTGAAAAATCATCAGGTTCCCCTAAAACGTTAATTTTTTCGGAACATGATATAGGATTTTCTTTATTATCATTCGTTTTTGAAAGAATAATATAAACTTGTGGAACATTTTTTTTTATTGCTTCTTCTATTAAACATTGTATTAAAAATAAATGACCAGGTGTAGGTGGATTCATTCTAGCTAAAGTAAAAATAATAGTATTATTATTTAAATTAATATCTAACGACATATAAATTATAAAAATATTTTTATATTTTTCTATTTAAATTGATAATTATAATTTTAATTTATTGAATGAATAAATAAATCGATTTTTTTTATCCACACTTCTATTTGATTTTCATTTACATTTAAATCTATATTTCCATCTAATATTAATTGATTATTACATATACAAGAAGTTGAAGATTTATTTAACATATTATTATGATATAAATTACAATCATCCAAGTATTCAAGAGGAATATTATTTTCACCTTCTCTAGCACGTTTACAAATACGATAATGACAAATTTCTGGATTTGTTTTAATATAAATTACTTTATCTATAGGATAATCATTTGCAAATTCTTCAAACCATGTTAAATAAATTTGATAATTTATATATTCAATTTTACCAAAATCATAAAGCATTTTTGCAAATACCATTTTATCTGTAAATAAACTTCTTTCTGAAATAATAATTGTATCCTTATTAATATTTTTAATAGTATCACGTAATATTTTTAATCTTGATATAAATGCTATAACTTGAAAAGAAAATGCATATTTTTCTTGATTATTATAAAAATTTTTTAGAATTGAAATACCATTTTCATCTTTAATATTTTCCCAATCATCAACAGGTTCTTTTAAAAATATAATTTCTGTATTATTTTTATAATATTCTTGTAAATTATTAAATAACAATGACTTTCCGGAACCAATATTTCCATCAATCGAAACATAAATAATTTTAAAATTATTTGAAGATATACTCATATTTTCTTTATATTATTGTGTATAATTAATATATAATATTTTATTTCAATTTTTTAAAAAAATTGAATTAAAAAAATAACTTAAAAGAATCAGTATAATAATTAAATACTTACTAATTTTAAAATGGATATGCAACAAAGAAAGCTTAATAGGTCTGAATGGAATTCTATTGAGATTCCTGTTTCAAAATCTGAACTTGATATATTAAATATGATTATTCAAGGTAATAATAATGTAAATGTAAAAATAAACAATAATAATTCTATTTTTACATTTTTAAAAATTGAATATTCTGAAAAAATGGAAGATTTTATATATAATAAATATTTGAAGGAGCGTGGCGATAAAATAGAAAATGAATTAAAAAATTTTAATGACAAATATAAAAAAATAAAAATGGATAATGAAGCTAAATTAAATTCAGCTGATAAAGTTCGTTTAGAGAGATTTGATGAAAGCTCATTAAAAAAAAATGATGTTTATGAGTATACCTTATTATCACAAATTGAACAAATATTTATAAATAAAAAAATAGGAAATACTAAATTGCTTCATTTTTATTATTTTACTTTAAATAAATTAATAAATAATAGTATTTTAAGAATTAATCGTCATATTAAAGAAATAGTAAATAGAGTTTTATTTGTATTTAAGGATATAATTAAATTATCTATTATTTTAGATAATGCTGTAGAAATTATTGAAAAAAATGAAAATTTATTTAAATATGGAGATTTAATGTTATATGAGCATCAAAAAGAAATTATTACTATCTGTAAAAGTGAAAACTCTAAATTAATATTATATATGGCTCCTACTGGAACAGGAAAAACACTTACACCAATAGCATTATCAGAACAAAAAAAAATTATCTTTGTTTGTGCAGCCAGACATGTTGGTTTAGCTTTAGCAAGGTCTGCTATTTCAGTAAATAAAAAAATTGCAATTGCATTTGGTTGTGCAAGTGCAGATGATATTCGTTTACATTATTTTGCAGCTAAAGAATTTACTAGAAATAAACGTACTGGAGGAATTGGTAAAGTTGATAATAGTGTTGGTGATAATGTAGAAATAATTATTTGTGATATTAAATCATATTTACCGGCTATGTATTATATGTTGGCTTTCTTTAAAGCAAATGATATAATTTTGTATTGGGATGAACCAACTATTACAATGGATTATAATGAACACGAATTTCATTCTTCAATACGAAAAAATTGGAAAAATAATTTAATTCCAAATATTGTTTTATCATCTGCAACTTTACCTAAATTAAATGAACTTACAGAAACAATTCCAGATTTTCTTAATAAGTTTAAAGACGGGATTATACATAATATTGTAAGTCATGATTGTAAAAAATCAATTCCAATTATTAATAAAGATGGATGTGTTGTTTTACCACATTATATAAGTAATGATTATAATAAAATTATTGAAATAGCTAAACATTGCAATAATTATTTAACTCTTTTAAGATATTTTGATTTGAAGGAAGTAGTAAATTTTATTTCTTATATTAATTTAAATAATTATGGAAATTCAAAAACATGCATTGAACGACATTTTGAAACACTTGATGATATTAATATGAAAAACATTAAAACCTATTATATATTTATTTTACAAAATATAGTGAAAGATAAGTGGAGTGAAATTTTTCATTATTTTCAAACTATTCGAAAACCAAGAATATTAGAAAATAATATTATAGATAATAAAGGAAATAAAATTGCAAAAGTTAAAAGTATTGGGCCAGGAATTGAAGAATCAAATAAATATACACAACTTTGTGGTGAACCTCTTAAACGATTAGCAAGTGAACAATTATTTAAAAATAATAAAGATTTAAATATTCCATTAGGAACATCAGGAGCCTATATTACAACAAAAGACTCTTATACTTTAACCGATGGACCAACTATATTTATATCTAATGATATTGAAAAAATAGCAAAATTTTGTATTCAACAGGCAAATATACCATCTGTAGTTATGGATGAAATTATGAAAAAAATTGAATATAATAATATTATTAATGAAAAATTACATGAATTAGAATTACAAGTTGATATTATAAAAGATGCTGCAGAGAAAAAAGTTAAAAATGAAGTATCTGGATTTCACGGAAGTCATAAAGTTAGTGGACGTAATAAATCTAATAAAGACCCCAAGAAACTTAATAGAGATATTCCAGAGGAAATGCAAAATATTGGTGCTCTTCCTAAATTAACACAGGAAATAACTTCTTTAAGATTATTAATTAAATCAGCTGCTTTAAATGATACTTTTATTCCTAATAGAAAGATGCATTTAGAAAAATGGGCTAGTGGAATAGATTCCAAAGGAGCTTTTACAAGTAATATTGATGAACATACAGTTTGTGATATAATGGCATTAAATGGGGTTGATAATTTATGGAAAATATTATTAATGATGGGAATTGGAGTATTTATAAATCATGAAAATATAACTTATACAGAAATTATGAAAAAACTTGCTGATGAACAAAAATTATATATGATTATTGCCACAAGTGATTACATATATGGAACAAATTATCAGTGTTGCCATGGATTTCTTAGTAAAGATTTAAATTTAACTCAAGAAAAAATTATTCAAGCAATGGGAAGAATTGGTAGAAATAATATTCAACAAACATATACTATTAGATTTCGCGATGATGAACAAATAAATAAGTTATTTACTTCTGAAACCGATAAACCTGAAATTATTAATATTAATAAATTATTTAATTCACGTAAAGTTGTTTGGAAAAATAATGAATATCTAGAGGTACTAGATGATTTAGATAATTGTTTTGAATATGTAAATGAAAATGAAGAAGAGTCTAGTGAATAATGAAATAAATGTATAAATTATAAACATTTTAATTTAGAATTTAAATTTTGATAATAATACCCATTATATTTGTTTGCTTTCCCTCTTGGTAAAGCGATTTTTTTTATAGTCCTTTTCAATTATAAAATGATTTTCTAATTATGATTTTGCTTTTACTTTTTGACTAAATCCTAACCATTTCCATACATTATCCAAATCTATAACAAAATCATTTTTATAATCATAATTTAAATAACAATAAAAACTAGAAATAAATAACTGTTGTTCATAGTTGGTAAAATTATTTTTTACTTTTTCAATTAATTTTGACTGGTAATTACCATTAAATCTAGAAATTGGGTTACAATGTCTACGCTTATTTTTATAAATTAACTTTAAGTAAAGTTGTTTTTTGCTTTTACACCTTTTCTCATTTAAAACGCACATTAATAAAGCATTTAGATATAAAGATAATTTTTAATATAAATATTATAATGAATATGGAAAATGAAATTGTATATATTAAAAATAAAGAATATATTTATGTTCTAACAATCAATGTTGATAATGATAATGTATTAGATTTATCTATATTTGAAATAGAAGAATGGACGCATTTAACAAAAATTAGCAAAGTATTTGAAGATGCGGTAGTTAATTTAGATGTAGATATATCGTTAAGACCTTATATAAATATTAGCAAAAATATAAAAAATGCAGTTTATTATTTATATTACTCTCCATTCTGTCACTGGAAAGGTTTTAATGACCTTGAATATGAAATGCTAGAAATAAATGATATTTATGAAGTTGTATTTAATTTAGTTAGAGAACATCAAAAAATAACTATAAATGAATTTAGAAAATGGATTACAGAGAATTATACAAATATTCAAACGCATTATGATAATTTATTAAACGACAAAATACATTTGTTTATTCCGTTTAGTTAAATGGGCGTTTTAAATGAGAAAAGGTGTAAAAGCAAACTATATTATTTATAACCCAGCATATTTATCTTTTATTTTTTTATTTAATATTTCTAATTGTTCTTGCAAATCATAATCTACTGGTATAACCATTTTTATACATAATCGTTTTTCATCAATTCTTTTTTCATATACTAAATGTGGTTTCTCTCTATTAATAACTAATGAAATATATTTTGGAATTGTTATTTCATTTTTAACAGGATAAATATTATTATCTAATTCTTCAACTACTTTATTAGCTTGGTTTAATTTTTCTTGAATCGAAACTTTTTCTGATTTTGTAGTGCACCAAGGTTTATCCAATTTTGGATGTTCGACCCGGAAAAACTCTCTCTCTTTTGTTTTCTCTTTATTATAAAATTCACGGTTATAATATACATACTTTTTAAACATTTCATATGATATACCATCTGGCAAATCTTTTTTACTATTTCTTTCGCGTTTTGTGCCTGGTAAAATGCCTTTAGTATTTATTTGTTGTTCATTTTGTGTCGCTATACGTAAATTTTCAATTGTATTATTTAAAGGATTTCTATCAATATGGTCTACACTAATATTTTGTGTACCTTTACCATTTCCATAGCAATCTGTTATTATTTGATGAATGTAATAACCCTTTTGTTCTCCTAATGTATGTGTAGTATGTGTTTGAATGTATCCATTTGAAGCTTTATACCATGTTAACTTTTTATTATTATTATTAATTATTTCAAATTCTAATATTTTTTTATAACTTTCAGGACATAATTTACATAATGTATTTTTTTCACAATACATTAATAAATATTCCTTTTCATTTTCTTTAATTTTCCACAAACAATTTTTAATTTTATAAGCTTGTTGGCCTAATGTTGAATAGTGTCCTTGAATATATTCAATTATGTTATATTTATTTACAATTTCACAATATATTTTTGGATAACAAACAACATTTTCTCTTCGTATATCATATTTATTATTATTTTTAAAAGAATATATATTATCTGTATAATTAAAATTATATAAATGCTCTAAAATATTAATTTCCTTATTATTTTCTTTATAATATGGATATAAATGATTTATATCAAGTTTAAATGTTTTATTTAAATCATCTCTAATTTCAATATAATCTTCCGCGTCAAGAATAAATACATACTTTCCATAATTAAGAAAACAATAATCACAATTAACACAAAATGAAGGTTTATTTCTTAAACGTTCATTAACATTTTTGTAGGTTTCTAGTTGGTTCATATTATAATTATATAATATGAAATTTCTTTAAGTTATTTTTATGAATAATATACAAATAAATATGTTTCTTTAGTTGCTGTAGGCTAATCCTCCCATTCCACTCATAATTCTTAACACATTGTAGTTAGTAGCATAAACACGGACTTTAGCAGTCTTGGTACCTTCAACAGTTGCGTTAGACAAGACCAATTGTAGTGTGGCGTTATCAATTCTGGAGAAATTGCACGTACCACTTGGTTGATGCTCTTCTGGTCTCAAGGCAAAACTGTAGACATTAATACCTTCATCAGGATTTCTAGTGTGTGATTGGTATGGTTGGACCCATGAGAAATAGGAACCTTCTCGCTCTGAGAAGCGGTCTTGTCCATTTAGTTGCAATTTAGCAGTAACCACAGGGTTTTGTCCCCAACAATGCATATCTAGAGAGGTCTCGGTAAGAACAAAGGTACCAGCATCAGATATACCGGAGTTATCAGGAGTAGTTGGTGGACCAGAGTTATAACTTTGGATAACAGATGGTGGAAGACCAGAAGCATTTAGTTGAATATCTGGACCTCCAAAATTTGCCTCATTGTATGGATTAGATGGACCATGCCAATATCCAGTAAAGTTAGTTAAATCAGGATTAACTTGGTAAGGGTTATAGTCAAAAGCTCCTGCATCAGTAAATAGACCACGTGCATCAATATAGGCGCGTGAATCTTGGGCTAAAGCAGCTGGACCTCCAAAGGCATGAATAGCATTTGGAAGTGCATCTATAGCATCAGTATAGTTAAATGGTTGGGCACCTAACACCTTGAATAGAAGTGCATCACAAGTTAGAGAAGAACAATAGTCGACGTTTTGATCAGGTTGAACAACCCAGATTAGTTCCTTAACAGGGTGATTAAAGTTAAGTTTAATTTTGTTACTGGATGAACCAACGGACTCATCACCAGTGAATTGTAGTTGGCAAATTAGGTATTCATGAGGGTTTTGGGCCATTCTGCGGCGCTCATCAGTATCCAAGAAAACATAGTCAACATATAGTGATGCAGCAACTAAAGATTGATTATAAGCGATGGTAGCAGGGACTGGACGACCTACAGAGTATTGTCCACTAGCTCCCGAGTATGGAGCAGTATTACAGTTTAAGGTAGTAACAGCCCATAGACACTCATCAATTGGACGTATATCAAGATTAATTTTAACTTCATGGTATTGAAGAGCAATAAGTGGAAGAGCTAGACCAGGATTGGTGCAAAACCAAAATTGAAATGGAACATAAAGAGTAGTTTCAGGAAGAGCTTGACGAGGAGCACAAACTTGACGTGGTGCTAAAGAGTCACAAGGTGAGTCAATTTCAGAGAAAGAAGGGTCAGTAATAAAGGTTAGTTGAGTAGTATTACCAATCATCTTAAAATATCCTCTCATTTGTTCACTAGTCATTGTAAGTTGGTTCCAAATATGCATCCAATCACCATACATACGGTCAATTCTTTGTCCACCAATTTCAATTTCAACTTGAGCAATTAGTTGTTCACCGATGTAATCTAGCCAACGTGCATAGACACCAGTATTTTGGCCTGTAGTGTAATTTCCTAGACCCATCAGTTGATTAATCTCTGGAAGAGTAACTTGTAAATAAGTACGGTAGCAAAGGTCTCCATTTCTGGAGATAACACATTGGACACGACGTCCAAAATCTGCTTGACCGTTGAAAGTTTGTTCAATTGATTCAATTGCAAAGTTAGTATATCTACGATAAGTAACTTTCCAGAATGTAATTTGAGGATTACCTGTACATTTCCTCTACCTTATTTTTCAATAAGGATTAGACTATATCTTAAAAAGAATTTATTTTTTAGCTTTTTGTTTCTACTAGTTGTAAATTTAAAATAAATTCCTCCGAAAACCATTTAGTCGTTGAACCTTCTTCTTTAAAATTTTCTATTTTTTTTAAAATATTATTTATTTGATTTATGTCAATATTTTTTTTAGATGAATTGTTTTTTACAGTTACAGGCATTAAATTAGTCCAATTCCAACATTTTAAATTTTCATTTTCATCTGTTAAATTAAACTTACATACTGGAATAATATGGTCTATAGACCAATAAGAACCATAATTATCCCAATTCATTTCATCCGTAAAATTGTATTCAAACCATTTTTTCAAATATTGGATATTACATCCTATATAATTCATAGTCGAGTCATTTTTATTAATTACATTTCTTAAACGTGCAGCTAATGATTTTTTTAATCTATAATTTACATTATTATTACTTTGATTTTTACACCATTCATTTTTTTGTTCAGTTAAAAATTTTGGATAACAAGAAATACAAATTTTTTTTTTATAAAACTTTTTTAGTTTTGCAAAATCTTTTAATAATTTTTCTTTATTACATTTTTCACATTTCACTATAAAAGTTTCAAGACGCTTTTGTTGAAGATTTTTTTTTCTCATTATATCATATTCGTTCAAACAATTCTTACATGTATTGGAAAATGACTTTTCACTATCAATATATTTTCTATATTTGTCTATGGTTTTAACTATTTCACATTTATCACATTTTTTTTCTACCATTCCATTTGACATTTTAATATCTATAATATTTTATATTTATATAATTTTATTTTTTATAATAATAAAGAAGCTTGGATGCTCATTGCCCATTTCAATTAATATAGTATAATTTAATATCATCTTATTCATTTTTACTATACCCAAGTTTTTTATCTTGGCCACAATTTTTTCACAAAAATTGTTTAGTAGAATAAGTTTTAGGGGTTTCAAGCAGTTTGATTTTCTCACCAGGGTTTTTCAATTGAATTATATGTATAAATTCAATTCCCTGATTAACATCAATGGTACTCCTAAAAGTATCCATAAAGGGCTTTATGAATATCTTATTTTTTCGATATTCCCCGATGTTTTTCTACCCTACAGGTTTTTAAGGTAAACGTCCTGTGCTCCATAAGCTACGAGTTGCATTAATCCACCTCCCATTTTATAATAATGCTAAAGAAAAAAAAATTTGAAATTCTAATTAATTAATTTAATTAATATTTAATATAAATTAATTATTTATATTAAATTTTATAGAGAAAATATTTTATTTAAATCTAAATTGGTCTTCATAAATTTCATTAAATAAGATTCTTCTAGGACTTCCTTTTTACCTTCATGATTTTTAGTAAATACATAAGAATCTTTTCTTTTTTTAATAGACCATCCTTGCTCTATTGAATTATAAAGTAAAATCATTTTCTGAAATTTAATAACATCTATATTTAAATTTTCATTTTCTAAATCTTTTAATGAGTCTAAATTTATTTTTATATCCATATAATTATTTAAAGAAAACTTTCGATTAATTTAAACTATTGATATAAAGAGATTATACTATAATATATATGAATGTATATCAAGAATATAATGTTATTGATATATATCTTAAAATAAAGAAAATAATTCCTGAGGATGAAACAAATATAAAAAATGAATTAGAAATATATATTTCATCACTTTGGAATAAAGCTCCAGAGGTTTTAGTTAGTAAACATTGTTGGATACCTTTTATTAATATATTAAATGATAATATTCCAAATGTATATAAGGATTGGCATTTTGAAATTAAAAAAATTATTAGTAATATTAATAAATAAATAAATAATATAAATAAATATAAATAAAATATTAATTAAATATATTATTAATTAAATAAATAATATAAATTAAATAAATAATATAAATAAAATATTAATTAAATGTATTATAAATTAAATAAATTTTATTTAAATTAATTAAATATATAATATGCCAAATTTTAAGCCAAAATCAAATAAAAAAATTAAATTTAATAAAAAATCTTCTATTACACTAGATTCAAAGCATAAAGAATTTTTAAGTGAGTTTTCAAAGGATGAAAATGATAGAATACCTGATTTAAAAATAGAAAGAGAAGAAATTATACAAAAAATTCAAACAGATGCTAATAATTTAACTATAGAACAAAAATTGGATTTAACAGATAAAATTAGCGAATTAACAGAAAAAATTAAATTAATTAAATTAAAAAAAAAAGAATATTTTTTAGATAATTCTCAATTTATATTTGAATATTTTGAAAATAAAAAAAATATATCTTCTGGTACAAACATTAATAATAATTCTAAAAAATCTTCTCTTATAAATTCTTTTTTTAAAATAAAAGAAGAAATTTTAGATTCACCAGATAAAAATATTATAAAAGATAATAATAATATAGTTAAAAAATATTTAAATAATATTGATGATTGTTTTCTTGATGTAAATTCTTTTGTATGTCAAATTGATATATGCAAATTTTGTAATAAAGGTGAATTTATTCCATTAGAAGATGAAGGAATTTTAATTTGTAATAGTTGTTCTAGAAGTATTCCCTATTTAATTGAAAAAGAAAAACCTACTTATAAAGAACCACCAAAAGAAGTTTGTTTTTATGCATATAAACGAATAAATCATTTTAAAGAAATTTTGGCTCAATTCCAAGGTAAAGAAACAACTCAAATTCCTTATGATGTAATTGAAAATATAAAATTACAAATAAAAAAAGAAAGAATTGAACTAGAACAAATTACTAATATTAAAACAAAAGAAATTTTAAAAAAACTTGGATATAATAAATATTATGAACACATTCCATTTATTAAAGATAAATTAGGTATAAAACCCCCGATTATGTCACCTGAATTAGAAGAAACACTTTGTAATCTTTTTATTGAATTACAATCACCTTATTCAAAATATTGTCCAGATGATAGAGTTAATTTTTTAAATTATTATTATACTGCTTATAAATTATGTGAATTATTAGGAGAAGATAAATATTTACCTATGTTTCCTTTATTAAAAGATAGAGAGAAACGAATCGAACAAGATAATATTTGGAGAAAAATATGTAAAGAATTAGATTGGGAATTTATTCCTACTATATAAAAAAATTGAAATGATATATATGAAATATATATGAAATATATTATAATATAAATAAAATAATATGAATTCTTTTGACCAACAATATTCTTGTTTATATAAAGTATTAACTTATAAACAAATAAATTTACCAAGAATGAAAGAATTTAGATATAGAAATTTTAGGACTTTTGATGTTTTTATTACGCTTCCTAATAAAAAAAGATTATGGGAGAAATGGTCAGTTTTTATTCCTACTTTAGAAACTAAACGTTATTTTATATATTATAATAATAAAATAAATAAAATTATATAGTTAAAATTGGATATTAAAATAATTAAAATCTATCTTGTTTAAAATAATAGAAATAATATAATAATAGTTAAAATATTCTTCAAAATTATATTATATTTTGTGATGCTATTTCCATAAAATTATAGGTATTATTTAATAGGTGATGGACGATAAGGGAAAAGTTGTAATTCTCTAGTATTATATATAGAAAAATTAGGGTTATAATTATTTGCTCCTACACCTCTACCATAACATATGCCACCTTTTTGATTTCTTCTATATTTTTTATATGATTTATTCTTTTTTATACCTTTATATTTCTTTTTCCACATATATTTTTTTAATGATTGTCTTTTTTTTCCACCAAAAGAATAATCCTCTCTTGTAGTATTATAAGAAGAGTTATTATCATTTAAATCTGACAAATGTAATGAATTATCGTTAGATGATAAACTATAATTATTATCAAAATTATTTTCACTTAAAATATCACTATCATCATTAGTTGTATTCATAGAATCTTCATTATTAGGAAATGATAAATCCATGTTATCTAAATTATGAAAGTCTTCTGAATTATTTGTTATTCCAGAGAGATTTAACTCTTCATTGTTTTCTTCATTTTCATTATTATTTAAATTATCTAATAATCCTTGAATTAATTCTTGTGGAGTAAATAGATTTCCTGTTTCTGGATTTACCTGATGTAGTGATAATCTTATAAGATTAAAATTTGGAAAATAGCTTTCTAACAATAAAATATCGTTATTATTAAATCCCCAGGATAATAATTCATTTTTGTTTAACTCTGAAAAATTACCACCATACATTTTTTTTGATTGTCTTTTTTGTTTCTTATTTTGTCTTTTTGTTCTTTTGTTTAATTGTTTTCCCATAATATATTATAAATAGATTATAATGTATTATAATAAAGTTATTAATTTTTTGAAAAATATAAATATATATTGTTACGAAATTAGGTTTTAAAATCCACCAGGAAATCTTACCAAATTTGCACCTATACCAAATCCTGCTCCACTCCTAGCGGTAGCTCCCATAGAAGGAATATAGGTATCCAAAATGCTAAAAGTGGCAGCCGCAGTTAAAGCAATCAAAATAATCTCCTCAATATTTAAGGAACGTTTAGGGATAGCGTAAGCTGCAATAGCTACCATTAAACCTTCAACAAGGTATTTAATGATTCTCTTCACAAGTTCTCCAACGTTTATCAAACCGTTCATTATAATAAATAAAAAGAAAAAAATATATTATGCGATAAAAAACTTAAAATTAAATAATTAATTTATCTAAAATGGATCTGTCTAAAGATAAGAATTCTAAGAAAACTGGATTTGAGAGAAAACAAAATAATTTGGGTAAAACAAATACTAAATATGTTGACTTATTAGAAGAAGATAAACCTATAGCTGGTCAAAAATTTGTTTGTGTTTCTTTTTGTTCCCCTGAAAAAATCCTAAAGCAAAAAGAAATATTTTTCTTTGAAGAGTTTCTAAAGAAGTGGGATTTTAATAAATCTATGGAAAAATTTTTACAATTCCTTAATTTTATATCTTATAAATATAATGTTTCGTTTGAGGATTTATCAAATGATTTTAAAGATTTTGTAAAAGAAGAAAAAGATAATTTATCTAATACATCGATGCATGATGATTATAAAACATTTATTGATAATAACGAGGAAGACCTTCAAAAACAATTTGATATAAACAATAGTTTTCAAACAAATACAAGAGGTTTAAAAATTCGCGGTATATATCCTACTCAAGAAGAAGCAGAATTAAGATGTAAAATGCTACGAGAAATTGATACAAATCATGATGTTTTTGTTGGCCCAGTTGGGTTATGGATGCCTTGGGACCCAGAGGCTTATAAGACTGGAAGAGTAGAGTATATGGAAGAAGAATTAAATCAATTAATGCATGAAAAACAAAAAAATGAGTCAAATGCAAAAACCGCTTTTGAACAACGTGTCAAAGAATCAAAACAAAAGGCAATGGAAGAAAATATTAAAAATGCAGAAAAATCTGGAAATACATTAACTCAAACGATAGATAAAGAAGGAAATTTAATTGGGGTTAATAATATAAATACACAAGAATTCACATTAACTCAATCAGAAAATATTTCTACAGCAGATATTTGTATGGAATTATTTGAAGGTGAAAATATCGTTACAGAAAAAACAGATAATGGACAAAGTCAACTAATTAGTGGCCCTTTTGCAACTAAATCTAAAGTCTAATAATAATTAATTTAATTAAAATATAATTATTATTTATTTACAATTTTACAATTATTTATTTACTATTTTACAATTATTTATTTACTAAAAATTAAATTTTCCATCATAAAATTCTTTATTTTTTAAATAAACATTATTTATGAATGGATTTGTTTCAATAAGATTTTTTATTTTTAAAATTAAATTTTTTGCTTCCTCTTCTTTATCTGTATAAAAATAAGAAATATATAAATTTAATAAAAATTTTAAATATAATTCATAATTTATTTCTATTTCAAAATTTTCATAACGTTTTAATACTTTATTACAACATTCAATACATTCTTTAAAATATTTATAATTTATATAATTATTTGAGATATAATATATATAATCTATTCCTATAGTTATATCATTAAAATTATTTAATATATGATGATAATCTCCAAATGACCTAGATATATCATTATAATAGGTTTCTAAAATTTCTAAATAAAACATTTCTTCACCATGGCCATATCCATTTAAAGTATGCTTTATAAATATATTATTTAACTCATTTAAAATTTTTATTCCTAAATCTTTTCCGGTAATAAATAAACATCCACAAACAATCCATCTATAATTATTATAAAAATCATGCAAATTTTCATTTTTAATATATTTTTTGTCACATACATTTAATATTTGTAAATGAAATTTATTTTCTGAACATTTATTTAAAATTTTTAAAAGCATATTGTTAGAATAATTTGAACATATTTTAGAAAAATTTACTCCTATGTTTGAATCAATCCATCCAAATTTACTTGTATTAAATGGATTTTTTTTTATTGATTTTAAAACAATTTCAAATTTACTACAACAAACAAGATGACTTTCTACACAAGTTCTTTCATCTTTGGTAGGATGATATTTTTCTCTATTTTTTTTAACCAATTCTTTATATTTAAAAGTTTCTAAATTTTCTACATCTATTATCTCATAATGTGTTAAACTATTCAAATTATAATTATCTCTTATAGCTTTAATTTTTAAAAATAAGTTTTTATCTGTATAAATTACAAGATAACATGGTATTTCTAATAAAGATGACATATTTTTTAAAGTTTCATCGAAATTTCTTGAATGTTTATTATATAAAGTTAAATCAAAACATGCAGTTACTAATGTACAATCTGGTATCATAAATAAATAAATACTAATTTATATTTAATATTATATTTAATATATATATTTAAAATATATATTAATTTATTTATAATTTATTTATAATTTATTTATAATTTATTTATAATTTAAAATATAAATAATTGAATTAAGATATTTAAATATAATTATTTTATAAATATATTATTAAAATGAAATTATGTTATATTATTTCAACTTGTGATAAATATTTAGATTTTCGAGTAAAGTATCAAATGGACATTATGTTTAAAGATGTTAATAAAGAAGATATATATTATTTAACATCTCAACCCAATTTAGAAAAGAGACAATTTGGTTGGAATACAATGGATGATGCTCAAAATATAACATGGAAATATATTCATTTTATTTATAATATGCAAATAATAGATTTATATGATTGGTTTATATTTATAGATGATGATACATTTGTTTTTGAATCAAGACTAAAAAAATTATTAAAACAATATAATCCAGAAGATAATTATTATATTGGAAAGGAATTAGACCATATAAAATCAGAATTTTGTTTGTATATGTCAGGTGGAGCTGGTTACGCTATTTCAAAGTCATTATATTCATTAATTAAGACATATATAAATAAAATAGGAATAAATAATTCATATAATTTAATTAATTTAAAGGAACAATTTTGTGATGATTTATGTATAGGTCTTTGGATTCAAGATATAGCAAAAGAAAATAATGTTTTTCAATTAAATAATAATTTATTTAATGTTGGTACACAAAATAATGAAGATGAATTAAAAACAGCAATTACTTTTCATAAAGTAATGAATGAAGACCAATTTATATTTTATCAAAAAATTGTAGAAGAAGAATTAAATGAAGAAGAAAAATTAAATGAAAAAACAGAAAATAATTTAGTAGTTGTATTAGTTTCTGATTATTTATATTATAATAAAGCAAAAAGAACAATTATTGATGTAAGATGTAAAGGAAATTGGAAAGGAGATATAGTTTTAATAACCATTGATTTTGATTTAAATGAAAATTTTAAAAATTTTTATAATATTACAGAGGTAAAATTTCCTCTTATTGATAAATCAACTCTTTTAAATAAAATTGGAGAAAATGGTTTTACTAATAATCCAGATAAGAGAGAATTAAATAAATTAAATCAATGGGAAAAATTACATGTTTTTGATGATTATTTTTTAAAATGGAATCGTGTATTATATTTTGATTGTGGATTACGAATATTGGACGATATAAAATATATAGAAAATATTGATTGTCAAAATAAAATAATTGCTCCTAAAGATGGAAAATTATTTGAAAACACAGAATTTATTCATCAAATTAGTTTTGATAATAAAGAATTAATTGAAGAATTTAAAAAAGAATATGGAGAAAATATTTTAAACTCAAATTTTATGTTGAATTGTATGTGGATTTACGACACCAAAATTTTGAAATTTTGTGATAAAAACCAACTAATAGAAGCAATGAATAAATATACATTTTGTAAAAATAATGAAATGGTAATTATGAATTTATTGTTTCATTATAAATATAAATTATGGGAAAGACTTCCAATAATGGCTCCTAATGGTAAAATATTTTTTGATTGGTCTGAATTAAATAATTCTGGAACAAATTGGAAAGATTATTGCTTTATTAAATATCCAGTAGGAATAAGTTTTGAAGATACTTAATGGATAAATAAATAAAATTGATTATAAATTAATATTTTTAATTTAAATGTTAATTTATAAATTTAAATGTTAATTTATAAATTTAAATGTTAATTTATAAATTTAAATGGTATAGGTAAGTTCTAAATCTAATACTTATTTTGATTGTGAATATGAAAACTCAAATAAATTTATAAAAATAAATTTTGTATTTTATTATACTATTTATTATAAAAACTGTTTAAGAAGTTTAAAATGTGAATTATTTTATAAAAGTAATTTTTACCATTTATTTGTTTTTTTTACACTGATTTTTGGTCCCCCTCCACGTTTTTTAACATTATTTGGGTCATATGTTTCCTCATCATCATCATCTTTCATACCCTTTGATAATTCCCAGAATTCTTTAGATCCTAATCTGAAGTCACCGTGGTTATCAGCTTTATACCAAAAGACTTGGTCATGTAATTTATTAGATTTAGAATTATTGTTTATTACTAAACACTCATAATTTTCAGTACATTGGTCCATGACTTGACAAAAGCTCTCAAATGTTGGAAACATTCCAGCATAATTCTCATAAATTCGTTTTCTATTGGCAATATAGTTTTCTCTCAAAATAAAAACATAATCTATATTAGTTCTTAGCGTTGGTGGTATTCCTAAGGGATATTGCATTGTGATGACTAACATTATCTTCCAATGTCTACCATTCATAAATAATAAGCGCATCATTTTATCTCTTGACCAAGTATTATCATATAAACAGTCGTCTAATATTACAAACGCTCTAGGGTCTATAGTACTACGTTTAAAAGATTCCATTTCCTTTTTAATTTGTTTCAAAACAGTACGCTGTCGCTTTAATATATTTTCAATTATAGCTGTATTATATTCATTATGAATAAATAATTTAGGAACCATTTTTCCATAAAATCCATTTCCTTCTTCAGTCCCAGAAATTACAGTTCCAATTGGAATATCTTGTTGGTAATGTAATAAATCTCTAACTAAAAAAGATTTTCCTGTATCTCTCTTTCCAATTAAGACAACAACTGGTCCTTTATTTTCATATGGTTTAAAACTAATATTTCTCATATCAAATTTTTTAAGTTCTAGGGTCATTAATAATTTAAATATAAATTATTTATTTATAATTTTAACGTATAATAAATTTATAAATTTATTATTAATTATTTAGTAAAAATTATATTAAAATGTGATTTAGAATAAGTTAAAAATTCATTAAATTTATATTATAATTAGCTAAAGTATGTGGAATGTTAATTATCAAAAAAGAAAAAACATAGAACTTTTTAAAAGTTTAGAAAAATCAGATTTTCTTCATCTCTCGAATGCACAAAATTATATTCCAATTTATAAAAAATTCTTTTCATTAAACGAAACAAATTTTAATAGTATAAATTTAAATAATAAATGGTATTTATCTAATATTAATTTTATGAATGAAGAAGATTATCATATTTATAATTGTAAAATAAAAAATTCAATTAATAATAAAGTAAAAGATAAAGATATTTTTTTTAAACTAGCACCTTTATTAGACCCATATAAATATTTAATAGGAAAATATAATATTTTAGATGAAAAAATATTTACTTTACCACAATTAAATTCTACTGAAAATGAATGCCATTCAAAATTTATTGATGAAAATAATTCAGCCTATGTAGATGGAATGTTTTTATATTTATCTAGTAATTTAATAAATACTCATAATTTTATACATGGAGTTGATTATTACGGTTCCTATTTAGGAATTAAAAATAATTTTATTATAAATATATTTGATGATATAGATTATTTAAATAATTCAGAATTTTTTATTAAAAATAAAAATGTATTATTCAAAGTTGATGATTATGAACATTTATTTAAAAATGAGAAAATACCATTAAAACCCTTAACTATTCAACATAATATCAGTTCAAATTCTCAATTTTCTATAAAATCTATTAATGAAGATTTATTTTCAAATATTTTTGATGATATTCATGAAGATAATAATGAAATTATAAATAAAAATAAAGAAGGTTTGGTTGAAAACCAATCCAATTCTTTAATTGACATAATAAATATTAATTTATTAGATAAAGAAAATAATTTACCCCTAACACTTAAATCTAATTCTACTTGTTCGTCTAGATCTTCTTATACAGATAATAGTAATTTAGAAGATGATTGTGAAAATTGTGATTCTTTGGATGAGAAAAATGGAAATGAAGATATAGTTTATCAAAAAACTTCTATTTTTAAAGAAAGTAATGAAGATAATTTAAGTGAAAGTTCTAGTAGTGATGAAGAAGAAGAGGAAGAAAGAATTGATGCGATAATTAAAAAATTTCCAGTTCAAGTTATAGCTATGGAAAATTGTGAAAATACATTAGATGAATTAATTTTAAATGAAGAATTATCAAATGAAGAATGGTTTTCTACATTTATGCAAATTATAATGATATTATTAATATATCAAAAAGCATTTAATTTTACACACAATGATTTACATACTAATAATATAATGTATAATTTTACAGACAAAAAATTTATTTTTTATTGTTATAAAAAAAAATATTATAAAGTTCCCACATTTGGACGTATTTTTAAAATAATTGATTTTGGAAGAAGTATATATAAATTTGATGGAAAATTATTTTGTAGTGATAGCTTTCAATATGGAGGTGATGCATCCTCCCAATATAATACAGAACCATATTTAAATGATAAAAAACCAAGATTAGAACCAAATTTTAGCTTTGATTTATGTAGATTGGCATGTTCTATTTTTGATTATATAATTGATGATTTTGAAGAAATAAAAGATTTAAATAATTGTAAAAACCCAATTAAACGTTTAATAATTGAATGGTGTTTAGATGATAAAGGAATAAATATGTTATATAAAAATAATGGTTCAGATAGATACCCAGACTTTAAATTATATAAGATGATTGCAAGATGTGTTCATAATCATACTCCACAAGAACAATTACAAAGACCAGAATTTAATGCATATTCAATATTTAAAGGAGAAATTCCAAATGATATAATTAATATTGATTTAATACCTTCCTTTGTATAAATTAATTTTTAATCATTTAATTTAGTAACAATTACAATTTTTGTGTTAACTTCATAATGTATATTATATAAATATATATTATGAATTCTTTTGGTTTTATAATAACTAGACACGTAAATTCTGAAAAAACCAATGTATATTGGAATCAATGCATAAAACTATTGAGAAACTTTTATCCACAAACTAAAATTGTTATAATTGATGATAATAGTAATGAAAAATTTGTAAAACCATTTTTTGATTATGAAAATATTGAAATTATAAAATCAGAATTTCCTGGCAGTGGAGAAATACTACCTTATTACTATTTTATAAAAAAAAAATTTTTTGAAAATGCAGTTATATTACATGATAGTGTTTTTTTTCATAAAAGAATTAATTTTGAAATTTTAAATGGTAAAGAAGTTATTCCAATTTGGCATTTTAATCCGGATAAAGAAAACATTCAGCAAACTTTATTTATTACCAGACATTTAAATAATTCATTTGAAATACAAAAAAAAATAACATTAAATGATAATGTTATTGGTATGCCACAAATTAAATGGTATGGATGTTTTGGGTCTCAATCCTATATAAATCATACATTTCTACTAAATTTAGAAAAAAAATATAATATTTCAAAATTAGTTAATGTAATAAATGATAGAACTGCAAGATGTTGTTTAGAGAGAATTATTGGATGTTTATTTTTTACAGAAAACTCTCTTTTATTTAAAAATAAATCCTTATTAGGAGATATTATGTTATATCAAAAATGGACAGATTATACTTTGGATAAATATATTAAAAATTTACAAGATGGGTTTGTACCTAAACCTATTGTTAAAATATGGACTGGAAGGTAATTAAAAACCTGGATTATCTGTAAATACAGGAGTATTAGGTTTAGAACCACCATGAATAATAGGATTAATTTGACTAATAATAAAATAACCCAATACTACACTAAAATAAACTAAAAGTGAATCTCTAATTAATAATTTTAATGGTTTGTTTTCTTTTTCAATAATTCTCATTTCTAAAAATTTTACAATTAAATATATTATTGATATTATTGCAGCAATAATAAAAATATTATCCATTAAATAAGAAAATCATATTCTTAAATTATTTTTTACGCAATTTATTCTAAAACTTCAATTTCATCCATTAATAAATCTGGTAATAATTCTATAGCAGGTTCTTCAATAGAATGAACATCTAGAGAATCTAAATTAAAGGATTGGTCAGAAATTTTTAATTTTATATTTTCTTCCTCATCATCGGAATCCATTTTTCTTTGTTTGGAACGAATCTCACTTATTTCATCTAATCTTGAAATAGATTTTGGTGCATTTACATTTGAAATAGTACCATCATCAGTTTTAACATAATCTATATCATTAAAACTTAAATGACTATTTGTATTTGTATTTGTATTTTCAATTATTGGTGAAGATAAAATTTGATTTTGTGATATTGGTTCTTGGTTAATTGGTTCTTGTTTAATTGGTTCTTCTATAATTTGTTCTTTTATTTCTTCTATAACATCTTCCTCGACCGATTCATCCATATAAGCTTTTAATATAGCCTCTACTGGAATACTTTCCCTTAATGTATTTAAAATACATTCTTGAACAATAATTTCTAATTCTCTATGATTTTTTTGAATATTTATGGGTAAAATATTGGTTTCAAATAGATATACATTTTTATATAGTTTTCTTGCTACATTTATATAAGTTTTATGAATAAAATCATCTAATTTAGGAATATTTATATCAATTTTTTTTTGTTTTTGACCAACACGCATAGATGTTAGAATTTTTAATTGAATAATATGAACACAAGTAACTAAATCTTCTAAATATGTACATCCTGATTTTTCACATATGCGTTTTCTTTCCGTTTCAATAATTTGAGTATTCCATTTAGGAATTCTAGAAATTAAATTTTGAAATGTCATTAAATATTTATCATTTTCACCATTATCTTTACATAATTTAATTGCTTCCTCTAATATAGATTTATATCCATCAATTATTAATGGAGTTAATATTGTAACGAGTCTAGACCCCCATTCATTTTTAGATTCATGAAGTGCACTTACATTGAAATCATCCATTTACATAAAACTAATATTTTCTAAACAAAGTTCTGAACTTAAAAAAATAAAATTTAAAATAAATAATATTATTAATTTTTCATTTCTAAATTCTTTTCTTACACGATTAAAACAAATTAAAAGCTCAAATCTTTTTTCACTTGATAAAATATTTTCTAAAAATTTATGATTTTCTAATAAATTCATAATGTCTAATGCACAGTAAGATTTTTCATAAAGTTTAATACAAAAAGAAATTAAAAATTCTAGCGAAATTTTTGGAGACAATGATTTTAATATTTCTTTTTTTAACCATTCCATTCTTTGGAATTTATTATCTTTCATTTTAAATATAACATTTAAATTATATTGATAAAGATTAATAATTTTATCATTTAAAATAGGTTCAGGAATATATATTTCACAAAATCTTGATAAAATAGGTTTCATTAAATTATATTTATCTTCGGCAATTATAAAAAACCGAGTATTGTGACTAAATAATTCAATACATCTCCGTAATGCAGATTGAGCATCCATAGTTAATTTATCTGCATTAAGAAGAACAATACTTTTAAAATTATTTCCTCCATTTGAATTGATATGAGTTTTAGCAAAAAATTTTAATTCTTCTCTAATAAATTTAATTCCTTTTCCATGAGAACAATTAACATACATTACAAATGTTTTAATTTTTTCTTTATCATTATCATAAATTTTATTAATAAATTCATTTACTATTGTTCTTTTACCACTACCCGATGGCCCATGAAATAAAATATTAGGAATTTTATGGATTTCATGGAAATAATTTAATTTATTTTTAATATTTATATGAATGGGTAATGCCATTTACTATATTTAAATAACAAGTGTTTTTATATTTTAATAGAACGTATTTAATTAAAATATAAAATAATTTTTTAAATTTTTAATTTGATATTATATTTTTATGATTTATTAATTATATATTTACATAAAAATTTATAATATAATTCATATGATAAATTAGATGATAAATGTGAATTATCTAGGCTAGACGAATTTCCTCCTGTATCTAATAATGCTACATCAAAATTAGTGATTTTTTTATCAAGTGCTTTATGAATAATTTTTTCAGCATTTTTCTCTCGGTCTTGTTTAATATTTAATTGTAAACCAAATACTGATTTTGGAATTTCAAAATAACTACATGTATCTACTATATATTCAAAATCATCTTCATTTAAAGTCCCACATGTATCAGTTAAAACTATAGAATTAATTTTCATACCATTATATAATTTTCGTAATCTTTTTACAACAAGATAGTTATCTATTTTTCCTTCAATTGGACATTCATTTATACAGGAAATATATAATTTTATAAAAGGATTACCTTCTCTATTTATATTCAACTGCAAATCGTCTAATATATTATATAAATTCTTATCTGATTCTTCCAAGGTAAGATTAGTTGTCTTTAATTGAAAACTATTTGAAATGGAAGAATTCAATGAAAAATAATTAAAATTTTTATTATTTATTAATCTTTTCATTTCTTCTTGATTTTGAATTTCAATATAATTATTTTGATTATTTTTAAATACAATATTATGAATAGAGTCAATTTTTTTTTTAGAATCTTTTAATAAAGGAAATAATTTTTCAGAAATAATGGGTCCTGTTTCTATATCTTTAGGTTGATAATTAAAAGAAATATTGTAATATAAATTTAATTGTGATTCATAATCAAGATTAACAAGTTTATTTTTTAATGTAATATCTAATGGTCTTGGATGTCCTAAATCATTATAAACTTTTAAAAAATTATTATTTTTTGTTACCCAATTTTTAAAAGATTGTGCACATTTTGGATACATATTTATTAATTAATTGTTTTTACCTTTAATTTATTTTCCTAAAGTATAAATATTGAATTGTTAAATTATTTAATTATACAGAAGTTGTTAATGGATGAGTATATGGATTATTTTTAAATGCGTTCAAAATATCTGGTTGTATACGGTCACAATTAAAACATTCATTATAATATTGAGGAGTTTGAACTTTACCATATGTTTGAACAGAGGGAGGTAATTGGGCTGTTCCAGAATATGCTGGATTTACTCTTCCTTCAAAACAATCAGAATCATTTTTAATTGTAGTAAGATTTATTTGTGGATTAAATATTTGAGTTCCACCTTGATTTGGTCTATTCATAATTGTTTGAGATTTTATATCATTATTATGTTGACGATAAGCTGCAGAATAATCTACATCTCCAATACATGATGAATATCCTCCTGCACCCGAATAATATTGACAACTTGTAGTATCTCTTTGTGTTAAAACAGGAGTACCATAATTATTAACATACATTCCCTCTTTTTGATTATTAACTTGAAATGGTAAAGAATGAATGGTTGTTTCTTTTATTGTAGTTGGTGTAGCATTTTGATGGTTATAAGCATATCCTTTAGGAACTATTGACCCTGCTTCTCCAAATACACGAACACTATTAATGGTTTCATCTTTACGTGTTGGTTTTAATATATCCATAATTGGAGCTATTACTGCCCCAATTGACCTTCCAAATGCTGTTCTAATAGTTTCAGGTTGTTTAATAGTAGACCTATGATTTTCATAATTTGTATGACTACGCAAAAAATTATCACCATCTGTATGAGGTCCTTTTCCAGAAGCTCTGGATGGGTTTATATCACAAGTCATTGGTTCTTGACGTTTTGATTTTTCATAATTTTGTGGAGCTGAAGATGCTTTAACTTCTATAGCACTTACTGGACCCATATATTCATTTGGAATATCATTACGCCTAATTACTCCCATTTCTTGAATAGGTCTTAAATATTCTCCTTTTTCTGAACCTGTAGTTGTAAACCATCTATCTTGGGTATTAATATAAAATGTATCAGGTCTATTTTTTTCAATACGACCTAATTGAGCGGTCCCCGAATCCTGTTTAATATAGGCATTCGCAGGACCTTCGTGATTTATTAATTTATATTCTAATTTTGGATTTGTATCAACTCTTAGTTGGTCAACTGTATAAGGTAACCATTTATCTCTTGCTTCCATACCTGAATTAAAACCATTACTACCATTAAAACAATATCCTTGGTCTAATCCAGGTCCTACCATAATAGAATCAAATGGCTTCGTATTATGATTTTTCTGAACAGGATTTTGTCTAGATTGTATAAAATCACTTTGGTTAGGCATACCATATGCCCATTGCATATTTTGTTCTGGTTTAAATAAAGGTGCTTGTTCAATTTTTTTTATAACTTGTGAACCTGCTCCCACATAATTATCTAAAATATTTTCAGTATTATTTATTTCATATGTTTTTCCTGGTAATTTACCTCCATAAAAAGGCATCATATTATTATGCTTAAATTGTTCAGAATTTAAATAATTACCTGTTAATGAATAAATTTTTTGTGGGTCTTGTCCAACTTTTTCATTATTATTTACTTTTTTTTCATATAAATTCTGGTCAAAATACTTATCAGTTGCAGTATTTGGATTAGAATATTCTTGAACAGTGTCCACTAATTCATTTATATTTGATACAGGAAAATTTTGAGGAGGAATATTTTCATTTGGTAAATAATTTCCATAAAAATTATTTTCTTTAACTGCCAAATTAGTTCTAATCCCCATATTTGTAAAATTTTCTTGCCTTTTTTGTTTTATTTCTTTTTTAGAACAATTTTCATTTGATTGATTTGAAACTATATACATTCCACCTAATGCAATTAAAGGGATTGCAATTTCCATATTTATATATATAAATTATTTTATTTTATTGGTTTAAAATTTATTGGTTTAAAATTTATTGGTTTAAAATTTATTGGTTTAAAATTTATTGTTTTAAAATTTATTGTTTTAAAATTTATTGGTTTAAAAATATAATTTAGATATATTACTCAAAATAAAGACATGAATTTGTTTGTTGACATGTTATTGGTCCACCTGCATAAACTCCTTTTATTAAATTAAAATTTGACGGTAAAGAATTTTTACTTCCTCCTATCATACAATCCCTCTGGGGCGTGTAATAATCTTTTTCTAAAATTCTAGTATTTACATTATTTAAAAATGGCATACATGTATTTTCTTGAGGATTTAAGGCTGGATAACACCAGTTTTCTTGTTCTAAATCTCGATACCACCATGCTGGATTAGTAGCACGTGATTGATCCGTAAATAAAGTATTACATGTTGGATATTTTATAGGTTCATTAGGTACATTATAATTTTTATAATTATCCTTTCCTAAACAATCTCTACCTAATTGTCTGTTTACACCAATTAAATCACTTTCTAAATTAATAGTATTAGTTCTTAAATTAGCCCCCCATTTTTGTATAATTATTTGTGGATCTTCAATATAACATGGATGTGTTCCATTTCCGGGAACATTTAATACATATCTTCCCGGGTCAGAGGATTGTTGTACTTCTTTTATGATTCTACATTTATCATATTTAAATCTAGTTGATGCCATTTTATATATTATACTTTTATAAAAAGAATATCAAAACTAATATTTTTTATTAATAATAAAAAATAAAACTTAAATTAAAAAAATTAAAATTAAAAATAAAAAAAATATAAAATTTAAAATTAAAACTTAAATAAAAAATTTAAATGTATAAATATGGATTTAATTTTAAAAGATAAGAAAAATCCCACTTTGTGTTTAAATATGATTGTTAAAAATGAAAGTAAGATTATTACAAGATTATTTGATTCTGTTGTTCCAATTATAGATTGTTATTGCATATGTGATACTGGTTCCACGGATAATACAGTTGAATTAATTACCGATTATTTTAAATCAAAAAATATACCAGGAAAAGTTATTATTGAACCATTTAAAAATTTTTGTTATAATAGAACTTTTGCACTAACTGCTTGTTTAGGTATGTCTGATTATTTATTATTATTAGATGCAGATATGATTTTACAAATAAAAAATTTTGATAAAATTAAATTAAATAATGGAGACAGTTTTACCATTTTACAAGGAAATGAAAGTTTTTATTATCAAAATCAAAGAATAATTAGAAATAATGGGTTGTATTCCTATGTAGGAGTAACTCATGAATATATTAATACCCCGCCAAACAATAAAGCATTATCTATAGAAAAAAGTGAATTATTTATATATGATATTGGAGATGGAGGATCTAAATCTGATAAATTTGAAAGAGATATTAAACTTCTTTTAAATGGGATTAAGGAAGAACCAAAAAATGAAAGATATTATTTTTACTTGGCTAATTCTTATCATGATTCTGGTAGATTTGGAGAAGCAATAAATTGTTATAAAAAAAGAATAGAGTTAGGAGGCTGGAATGAAGAGGTTTGGTATAGTTATTATAGAATTGGATTATGTTTTAAAAATATGAATAAAATGGATAGTGCAATTTTATATTGGATGGATGGATATGAATATTATTCTTCCAGATTAGAAGGATTATATGAAGTTTTACAATATTATAGAATTAATTCCAAACATAAATTAGGAGATAATATTTATAAAATGGCACGTTCTATTTTAGATAAAAATTTAAATCGTGACCATTATTTATTTTTACATAATGAAATTTATACAAGTAAATTATTTTATGAATATACAATTATTGCAGCTTATTTGGGAATAACTAATATAAATTATGAAATTATTAAAATACTTAATAATTCTAGAGATGAAAATGAAAAAAATAATCTTTTAGTCAATATGAAATTTTATAAAGATATTTTAAATCAATCAGAAAAAAAAGTTTTTGATAAGGAATTTATTTATAATATAAAAGAAGAACCAATAAATTTTAATTCTTCCTCAAGTTGTTTAATTCCAAGTGGAATTAATAATGGGTATATAATGAATGTTAGATATGTAAATTATAATATAGATAGTAATGGCAAGTATCACAATTGTAAAAATCATATTATAACTATAAATAAATTGGTAGAATTAGATTCCAATTTAAATATTTTGAGTGAAAAAACACTGGAAGTTACATTTAATAATCGATTATATATAGGAATAGAAGATGTTAGAATATTTAATGATGTAGAATCTAATAATATTATATTTATTGGTACTGGATTTCATGAAAATAATCAAATTGGGATTGTAAATGGGATATATGATTTAAATTTATTAAAATTAAATCAAATAGAGATAAATCCAAATTTTACAAAATCAGATTGTGAAAAAAATTGGGTTTTTGTTAATTATAATGATTCTACACATATAATTTATAATTGGTTTCCAATTAAAATTTGTAAAATGAATGATTTAAAAAATGAATTATCTTTAATGGAAACAAGAGAAACTCCAAGCATTTTTTCAAAAATAAGAGGTTCTTCTAATGGCTTTAAATATTCCCAAAAAATAGAATCACCTACAAATGAAAATATATCAATAGATATTTTTCAAGAAGAAATATGGTTTGTTCAACATTTAGTTTCATATGAATCACCAAGACATTATTATCATATAATTAGTGTTTTTGATACAAAAATGAATTTATTACGTTATTCTGCACCCTTTAAATTTGAAGGTGAACCTATTGAATATTGTTTAAGTATAATAGTAGAAGATGAAAGAGTTTTAATAAATTATAGCACATGGGATAGAACAACTAGAGTAGGAATTTACGATAAAAAATATATAGATTCAATCGTAAAATATAATGAAAAATAAAATTATTATAAAATTTTTTCTTTATTTTGATAAAATTCAATATTTAAAATATTGTTTTCTATAATAATATTAATTTGTTTTCTATCTTCATCATTAGAAGAGTTTTTTTTATAATTTATAATATTAATTATTTCATCCAACAATAATTTATTATTACAATAATAATTTGTTATAATATTTAATTGTAAAAAATAAAAAATATAGTGACAATTATAATTATTTTCAAAATATTTTAAACTATACATTAATATTTCATAGGCTTCTTTAACCTTATTAGAATTTAAACATTTTTGACATCCATTCAAAATTAAATCTATGTTATGAATTGGATAAATATAATTGGATATAATTCCTCTATAATCACCGTAATATAATTGAAATAAATCAGGATTTTCTCTTTGTACCATTGTCATTACAGCTTCATCAATTTGATACCAATCCTCATTATAAATTTGTTCAGTTTTTAGTTTAAAAAGTTCAGCATATTTATTTAAATTACTTATAGAACCAGAAAATAGTCCTCCTGCCATATTATGATAAATATATTTAAAATGTTCTTTTGGCAAAGTATTTTCAATAAAAGGATTAATACATAATTGTTTAATTTTATCCGGAATATTATTTATCCAATCATTAATTAAATCGGTTGATTCTGCAACATGATTTATACCAAAATCCATCCAAATATAATGTTTTGAATCAAAAGGATTCAATTCCATAGCTTTAACAAGAAAATCAAATTTATTATTATTTAAAATTATATAATGTGGGGTTTCATGTTCAATTTCTCCATTAATAATATAAAATTTTTCTTGTAATTCTTTTAATTTATTTAAATCTTTATAAAAATAGGTATTAGAAAAATTATTTTTAATTATAATAGTTTTATCTAATAAATTTAATTCTTTTCTAAAATTATAAATTGAATTATAGGTATCCATATTTTCATCAATAAAAAAAATAATAGGATAAGGAAGTTTTAATAAAAATTTTTTTGAAAAATTTATATAACTTTCTAGCTTTCTATTTCTTTCAATAAAGTTATTTTCCAAACTCCTAATATCATATAACATTGTAACAATTGTAGGATACAAAACTGGAAAACTTTTTTTAATATCATTTATATTTACTTCAATTATAAAAGATTTATTATCATTTACTCCTAAAGAAATAAATACTCTTTCATCCCATTTAACTAATGAACATGTAAATTCAATATAGGAATGATTAAAAAATACAAACTCTTCTGATAAATTTATTTCATGTGTTTTTAAATTAAATAATAACCATCTATGATAGGTTTTATCTCTATTAATATGAATTAAAAAAAGACGTTCAAATATATTTTTTTCAAAATAAATTCCATTTGTAGAACCATGGTATCCTTCTAATTTTTTACTAATTTTATTACATATATTTAATTCTTCTATATCATTTTTATCTATTGTTTTAATTTTAAATGGACATAAACTATATATAACTTTCTCTATCCCATCCTCTTCATAAGGCATCCAATTTTTTTCTAATAAATTTGGAAAACACTCCTCAAAATTTTTTACTTTATTATTTTCATTATCTATTTCTGCTTTAAATATAGAGGGATTACCACCTTTATTTAATTCAGGAACAATTGCTAATATTTGATTTTCATTTATAAACCTAATATCTTCTAACCCTAACCAATATGAATCAAAACGTGGTAAATTAAAATTAAATTCTAAATTTTTACATATAAAATCATCTAAAACTAATTTATTATTTTTATAAATATTACCTTTTAAAATATAATAAATGGATTTAGATTTATTTTCTAATAAAATAAAATTTTTATTTATAAATTTTTGATAATTAACACATCTAACTAAAATTGTTACATAGCCTTTTTCATTTATATATATGGATGGATTCATTTCTATAAAACTATTAATATTATCATATTTATCAACAAAATTAATAGAGGGAATAATAATAGGAATAATATCTTTTTTTGAAAATATATTCATATATTTTTAATAAAATAATATTTAAATATTTTTAAATTTTATATTTTAAGAACTAATTATCCAATAATATTTAATTTTATTATATAAATAACCATTACTATAAAAAATAAATTTAGTCGAATTAGCAGCTCCGGTTGAATTTGAATGAATACTATAAATAAAATTATTGCTTAAACTTGTATTTTGATAAACATTTAATGCTGTGAAATTTAAATTAACAAGGGTTATCCAATCACCTGATTTAAAGCCTACTGTAGATAAAATAATTGGTCCACTTTGACATATTATTATTTGGTTAGCAAATGAATTATTTAATTTTGCACTATTAATTATTGTATTATAATAATTATATTTTAATCCATAAGGTGCTATAGTAGATAAATTTCCTCCCAATACTTCTAAAGTTCCATTTATAAATACATTTCCGTCATATAAAATTTCGTTCCTTCCAATGGTTTCCCATAGACTTGGACCTGTTGGACCAATTAAACCGTTTTCTCCATTAAGACCAGGTAGACCATTTAAACCATTTTTGCCAGGAAGACCATCGAGACCAGCCATTCCTGTTGGACCAGTACTTCCAGGTGAACCTTGATTTGCGGTACCAGACCCTAAATATTCTTCTAATATTATACAATTGGCAGAACTATTTATTATTCCAATATTATTATTTGAACTTCCCTGTAATTGATAAAATAATTGATAAGTAACTTTATTTGTTGTATTTGGACTATGAATATAATTAAATGTAAAGGTATTTGTAATTGGACCAGATGCATTTAAAGTACCACAAAATATATCTTGACCAACTAAAGTATATGTTGTACCATTATCGGTTGTACAAACTATTCCCAATGTTAATTGATTAAAATAAGTTTCACTTGCTTGATATTGTACATTGAATTGAACTTTTACATTACTTTCATTACTTTGAGGGATAATACTACTTATATAACCACTTGGGGCAGCATTATAACATATTAAAAGAGGAAGATTATTAAAAGGAGAAACAGTAGATGGAGAATTTGCAGTACTATCAGAATAACCAGAATTTTTATATATATATTGAACTACTACTCCAGCTGTTCCTCTTTCTCCAGTATATCCAGTTGGACCAGTACTTCCAGGTGAACCTTGATTTGCGGTACCAGACCCTAAATATTCTTCTAATATTATACAATTGGCAGAACTATTTATAATTCCAATATTGTTATTTGAACTTCCTTGTAATTGATAAAATAATTGATAGGTAACAGTATTTGTTGTTTTAGGACTATGTATATAATTAAATGTATATGTATTTGTAATTG
>Ga0209086_10000569_pt1 | contig 32322 bp, 49 predicted proteins | sample M_130207_XF_Meta_FD_187312 | JGI IMG/M metagenome (GOLD analysis project Ga0209086, IMG submission 187312) | Freshwater microbial communities from Lake Montjoie, Canada to study carbon cycling - M_130207_XF_MetaG (SPAdes) (version 2) | ecosystem: Environmental > Aquatic > Freshwater > Lake... | reverse complement strand
CATTTGTAGAAATCATTGATGCTTCAGTACCACAGGTAAATGGCAAGCCGCTAATTTGCGCTCCAGCTTGCGTTGTACCACCAGTAAGATAAACACTCACATTTACTAATCTTCCAATTTTTGTATATTTTGCTGCTGTGGCAACAGTAGGATCAACAAGCCAACTTGTGTAACCTGGAGTCCAAGTACCTTCTTCATAGTCAGCCAATAATTCACTTGTGCCTGTGCCTGACGTAGCAGAAAAATCAATACCTTGACCACTTGCAACAATAACATTTCCTGTGGTTAATGTAATTTGAGTTGCGCTAATTGCGCGCCCCGCAGTTAAATTTGCAACGGACACTTGTTTAGTTGCGCTGCTTTGCACAATAGGCAATACTTCAGTACCCGCCAAAGGTGTTGTTGATGCTGGTAAAGCAGAGATTTTTGAATCAGCCATAGTTGTTCCTTAATTAAACATAACTTCAATAGATGAAGTAATAGGGGGCGCAGTTGAAAATGTCAATGTTGCGCCTGAAACGGTATAAGTGTTTTTTTGTTGATATACGCCATTAATATACACAAACGTAAAGTTTTCCCCTAATGACGCTGCGCTTAATGTAAACACAGTTTGTGATCCTGTCCCCGTAAAGTTTTGTACTTGAGAACTTGCGGCCCCAATCCCAGAAATGTTGTCGTATGTAGCGATTAAAACATCGTTGCTATCTTTAAGCAAAAATTTGTACGGCAACGTGTTTAACCAAATTTCGCCGCCTGGTACCCGCCCCGCCGAGTCCAAAATAATTGGGTTAGTGTGATTAATATTTCCAGATAAACTAGTGTAAGTAATTTGTGGGGTTGTTGTCCCCGCCGCGTATGTGTACAATTTACCGCCAGACAAGGGTACACCGCTGTTAGTAAAAAACTGCCAGCCTGCCCCGCCTATTGGTGATAAAAAAACCGCCATACATTACTCCAAAAGAATCAAGCCGTTATCCTCTTGCACAAGATTATTACTGGCTTCGGTTAAAAGGTTTGATACGGATGCTCCACTATCACGCGTGCCTGAAAATAAAGATATAACACCGCCTAAGCCAATGGCTACGCTATTACGAAGGGCAACTCCCCAACTCATCGAATATTAATTGGTTTGCAGTACACATCGCCGCTATCAGTAACACGAATTGCACTTACACGCCAAGGGGCGCCTGTGCCTGGTGGTACTGTAAACGGGATTGGAGTAAAAGCGGGGATTGGTGTGCTAGCTGTAGTAGCTGTAACGCCTTCACCTACTAAAATATAAGCTGGTGTAGTTGACCATACAACTACACCTTGTGGGCCTGCGCCCCAAGTAGACGTAACGCCTGCCGTACCTGTGTAGGAAACAGTAGCAGCAGGATAATTGGCATCGGCTAAAGGTCTTAAAAGTTCCATTATTATTATTCCTTATGCTAAAAAGCGTAATTTATACAGCGTTCTTAAATATAACTCGATAATACCATCAATTAAATTCTGCAACGGTGTATCTTCTTTATCGCATACATCGTAACGCACAGATTCTATTTCAGCAAGTTGATTTTCTAAAAATTCAATGACATTTGATGTTTTTTTGGCTGACATCAGGCTAATTGGCCCTAATAAACCATATCGTCCTTGGTATGTTTCAGCAAAATCATCGGCTAAATCAATGATATTTTCATAAAATTTTTGTAAAGCCTTGTGTTTTGAGTAACTTCGAGTGTTTAAATGCACACTATGCGTTACATCACGGGCTAAAAAGAATAATCCGACAAAATCTGCGCCTTTCATTGTTGCATCCCTTCAGGTGGTAGTCCCATTGGTTGTTGTGGAGGTGCCATACCCATTTGTTCAGCAGCCATTTGTTCTTGCATCATTTCGGGGGGCATCTGTTCAGGCATTGGTGCGTTCATTTCAGGCATTTCTCGCCCAGGCATCTCATTAATTAAATCACCGCTAGTAATCATGCCGCTAATCGTACCCATAACAATATCTTGGATCTGTTCAGGTGTCATGGACGCTTGAACGGCAGTAAGTCTCTTAGTTTCTGCATCAAACGCTTTAATAGTGGCTTCAAATTCTTTACGTTGGAGATCTTGAGCTTCCATTGATTTATTAACATTTTGTAGCATCCCTTGTAATTGGTCGAGTTCTTGGCCCATTGCTTGAATCTGTTGTTCAGCAGCCTGTAGCTCAGGGGGTTTATCGTCATCTTGCATTAATTTTGGATCAATTGTCTTAGCAAAGCGTTTTGCCATTTCTTGCGCGCCAGGCCAATCCATATTCTTAACAAACAAATCACCAGCTACCGACCAAAGTTGCGGGTTGCCCTGCAATAGTTGACTCATTGCATCTAATGACTCTTGACGCTTAGTCATGTAGCTTGGGCCAGTAGTAACTACTACATCGTATGTACCAACGCTAGGGTTATAGACTTTTTCTATGACCATGCCCTGCTCATCAATGATTTTTTTGACAGCTTCAGGTTGCATTGGGTTAATCTTTACCATATCGACTTCACCATCTAAGCCTACAATCCTTGCAATGCGCTCGGTATCGTATATTTTAGGGATCATATCGACTAGTTGTCGAGTCACATGGCGAATAGCTCTAGATAGATTATCAACATAGTGGTATGTACCCGTATCGCCTTGTTTCTCTCTTGCCAGGATAGCCCGACCTGAGCGTTCGTTGCTTGTGGCACCTAAGCTCGAGTCGTATTGGCCTGTGGTAGATTTAATGTCATCGGATGCGCCAGCTTTTGCTTGCAGTAGCCCACTCGATGCCATTGGCGGTTGGGCGCGTTGCGGTAATGGCAATACTGCGCCTGCGCCGTCCGTTACATCTGGGTTAATTTCTAAATAAGGCCAATTGGTTGTGTTGGCTGTTTTCCAGTTCTGTTCGTAACCTTCAAACTGACCGCCGTAACCGATAAATGGCGCTTTCGGTGCCAATGCCAACATTTCAGCTTCTTGGCTAACCCAATAGTTATACATTCTTTGGGCATCTTTAGCGTTTCGCACTAAGCCTGACACATACAGACGACCATCTACTTCAAATTCGTTACCAACTACCCGAATAACAGGAATAAACTTGCCTGCCCATTCTCTTTCTTCTAGCACTTCAAAACCGTTGGTTTTCATCCACATAACTTTTTTAACATCCACCATCCGACTCTTGATTGGTTTTAAGCCCATCATCTTCATCTGCTTATCTTCAGGTGAGCCGTCAAAATGGCTCATATTGCCTGGGTACAGATTGAGTTTAGTTGGTGTATGTTTGTAGTAAAAATACTCAGCAATACGGATTGTATTTTCGTTTATCCATTGGCTAAGTGAGGAATCACCTACGCCTTGCGCTAACATGGATGAGATGGGCGCAGCGTCTGGGAATTCCCTTTCATACTCAGCTTTTTGTATATCTTCTGTAATAAAACAATATTCAGCATCCGACCCGCATGGGTCTTGAATCATTGGATCCATGTAAACGCTAAAAGCATTGCGAACTCGCCCAATACGGATGTCTTGATCAAAAGTTGCATCGTTTAAATATTCGGTCAAAATACGGATATAACCTTCACCGTAGGTGACTTGATTGTCGCAAGCCGTATCATAGGCTACATCCGCATCAGAGATGTACTCTATATGACGCACCATGCCATCAAAGATTTCAGCAACTTCAACGTCGCCTTTATCATCCGCAGGGATTACCTTCCCAGAAGGTCGATTTTGACGTTGTTCGTTAGTAACTTGCCTGACGTGTTGAGGCAATTTGTTAATAGTGAGGCAAGGTCTAGCGTTGATGGTCTGCCCTTGAACAGATCCTCTAGTTGCCAATACGTCAGCAGGCCATTGCCATTGATTATCTGGAGAACCAGCCATAAATCGAAGGTCATCTAATTCATCTTCACGGGATTCGCTATACGCTGACAACGCTGTTGTAAAGCGTGAGCGCATCGTAGATAGCTTATCCTTTGGATCTTCATTGGTTGTTGGATTGCTACCGACGTCGGCTACTTTACCGACAAGGTTCATGTTTGACTGGTCGTATGCCATTATTTTTTCATTTTGCCTGCTGGTTTAGCTGCGCTGCGCTTGGTAGCATACGCTATCGCCACCGCTTGTTTGACAGGTTTGCCTGCTTTTACTTCAGCGCGGACATTTTCTCGAAATGCTTTAGGACTAGCTGATTTTTTTAACGGCATGGTTATTTGCCTTTCTTAGCAGTTTTAGCTGAATCTTTAAAATCTTTGGCAGTTGGCGCACCTTTACTACCCACTTTGCGCATTTTTTCTTTAGATCCTGCTTCTATTCTTGCACGTTTAGCGTGAATATTAGCATATAGTCCAGGTTTAGTCGCCATTAGCAGTTCCAATTCTTTAAAGATGCTTTAGCGCGGGGGGCGTCGCCTTTAGCGTGTTTAACTACACCAGACATTCTAGCGCAAAACGATGCTTTTCTACCAGCATCTGCTTTTGTTTTCGGATTCGGTGCAGGTGCTTTCAAATTACTGTTGTTTTTTGCATTGTACTCGGCGCGCCCTTTGGCGGTCATCCCCGCACCCTTATCAGTTGGGTTATAGTTCTTACCCTTACCCGTGGTTGTGCGAGCTATTGGTTTATCGTGTTTAGTAGCCATTATGACCCCATCCAAGAGTTAGAGACCGCACCTTGATTCTGGTACGTATTCTTTCGGATTATACCTTTATATTCCCGATGTGCAACAGGAAAAGCGAAAGTCAATGCAATAGCGTCGGCTGCGTCTGGTGACGCCAGCCCTCTTGATCTCATATCCTTCTTCGATTCCAAGAAGATGCTCCCCTTGCTATCAGGCTTCATCATGGGCGAGATCAGATCACTTTTCAAGTACCGATCCGTAGGCACGCTGGCTGACTTGAGCCATTCTCGCATATCGCCCCACATCTCCGCCCGTTTGTTTCCGTACATCATACTGTTCTTTGCTTTGTTTCCGAAGTTAACGCCTTTGATCTTATAGCGTTGCTCTTTTAGCCTATCCACTACCCCAGCTCCTAGCCCACCTTCGTCGATGTTGACTAGCGTTGGCTGATATTCCTCGATAGCCTCGATGACCCGCCCAACTGTTTCCATTGTATCGTCACCTTTGTGCCGCTTGATGGCTATCACATCCCGCCCTTGTCTGACAGCGATGACGGTTGAGTCCGAGCCAAACCGTGCAGGGTCAACCCCTATGATGATCGGCGCAGTATTGTCCTTGTACTTTTCCCGTTGCATGGCTTCTTCGACTGTGTTGACGCTAATGAACTGATCATCGGACGCGTTCGGGAACATACCGTACACTTCGACGTGGGCTTGCACCGAGTCCGAGCCGTACTCAGCGATGATCTGCTCATAGACGTTCTTGTCAGTACCTTCGACTTGGCGCGAGTCAATGTTGCGGTTTTTCCAAAACTCTCGCTTAGAGTGGAACGCCTCATAAAAATATCCCGAATTCCGCCGTGGGTTGCTAAACGCCATCCAAAACCTGTTGGGCGTGTTCTCTGTGAAGAACCCAGATGTCACCGCCCAGATAGAATCATCAATACCCGATGCCTCATCGAATATAACCATTACCCCGTCGTAGTTGTGAACCCCTGCGTAAGCGTCAGGATTCTCCGCCGACCATAGCCGTCCTTCAACACCCCAATACCGCGTGCCTTTTTTCAGATCACGCTCGACTAGCTCAGTCAACCATTTGGCTGGCATCACCCGTGTTGCTGATACCTCAAACCAATGGCTGTTGATGGACATGGATAACCATTTCGTTATCTCCGCCCAGGTGACTGAGCGCAGCTGCGATTCCGAGTTAGCCGACACGATGACGGTTGCGCCTATTCTGGTTGATAACATCCAATGTTCTAGCCATGAGACTAGCGCCGACTTACCAATTCCACGCCCAGACGCTACCGCTTCTCTTAGTACATCAAAGTCTAGCTTGCCTTGATTCTGCTTAATATGTTCGGCTATGTCCAGTAAGATCTCACGCTGCCACTTGCGTGGCCCTGTGAAATTCTCAAGCGGCGTACCCTGTTGCGACCACGGATAGCAATACATCACAAACGCTAGCGGGTTGTCCTTGATTGCAGGACTCCACAGGCGTGACATTAACTCTTGTTCGTCTTGCGCTGAGTAAATGGTAGATTGCATTTATGCGACTTTTTGTTTGCGTTCAGGTGGTTTCACGTGGAGCATTTCGGCATCGTTAGTTTGATCATCCACTTGTTTGAACACGCCTTCAATTACGCGGTGTTGCGCTTGTTCGAGTGCGGCTGTGATCGAGATGCGTTGATCAACATCTATCGACAGTTGTTGTTTAGCTACCCAGCCATGCTGATGCTTGAGGATTTCTAGCGCAGCTTTAGCGTCGCCATCAGCTGCGGCTTTGTGCAGTATCGCTGATAACGCCATCTCGCCATCGGCTTTGCCTTTTTGTTCAGCGTATTCAGCAATGGGATCTAGTTGCGTGAGCTGTCGGTATTCGGTAGGGCGCATCCCAGCAGCGAGTGCTAATGTGTCGCCTTTGAGTCCTAACTTGGCAGCGTCGTAGATGCGTTGCAATCTAGCCTCGGTAGCTTCTAGCTTGCGTGGCTCATACACATAGGAATGAAAGTTATCAAACATGGTGGAATATTAGCATAGTTTTTTTATAAAAAAATAAAAAGTTTGAGCAAACGCTCCGCCGCCATAGGGCCGTTCGGCTCGGCCCTACCCCCCCCCATGCAAAAATTAAATGCCCTATGGTTAGCAGGCACTAACTTGCATAAGTGTAAGCCCTAACTAACATTTATGCGGGTAGCAAGCGCGAGGCGTGGCATGGCGGCGCGCGATCATGCGACCAGGGCGCGGTCATTGTCACATTGTCAAATTGTCACGCCAAAATAGTTAGCGCCATGGCTCCCAGCTTTTAGCTGTTAGCTGTAATCTTATAAGTCAAATTGTCAAATGACAATATGACATATAAATTAGTTTAGGGATTTTTGGCGCCGGCATAGGGCGCGGGGATTATAGGTCAAATACGTCATATTGTCGGCCATTTTAAATTGACGCCATAGCAGCCTATATTTATTAATTTTAATGTACTTAAATATATCTAATAAAATGACAATTTGACCTATAAATCTTCCCGCGCATTATGCCAATTGGCGCTATCAATTGTCATTTGGCCATTGTCATTTGACAATTCAAGACAATATTTTGACAATTTTTTACTATTTTGTTGTATTTGTAACAAAATACGTTGCAATAGTTAAAAAAGCATGATACCCTCTAATAGCAGTACGCAACAAACAAATAGAAAGAAAGGCAAACAAAATGCAACAATACATAACGCAAGCAAGATATTTATCTAAAGATAACGGGTATAAAATCACGCCCGTTGACTACTCGCCATATCTTGAAAAGGATATTTCAGAGCAAGCTGCAATTGAGCAAGCGCTAGAAATATTCGAAAGATTGCAAGATGATTTTATTTCGTGGTAATTAACTAAACTAAAGGAAAACAAAATGCAAATCGATAAAATAATCAGTTTTAATACAGGCCGCCATTATTCCGAAAAAGGACAACGGATCGCAGCTGCGGTACACAATGGCGTCGTTATCATGGTTGATATTGATCGTGGGATAGATTACGCGTTACCAGCTGCGGCCTTAGATCGTAATTCAATCATGGCGGCTTATGATGATCCCGCCTCGCATACTTACTCTGGCGCAGCATTTGACAATAATTTCCAATTAGAGCGTGAATTTATTAAACAATTAGAAGATCATGCACGCGCTTTCCCTGGCTGCATATTACCTAATAAAGGAAGCTAAAAAATGATTATCACGCCAGAAAAAATGATTAATGATGTTCTTAAGTACTTAGAAAATTCGTTAGCGGATCTACCAGAGGATAAACGGGAAACCGTGAAAATAGCTATTTTTAACGCCTGGTCTAATCAAATGTTTAACGGTAAAAAAATTAACAATATATTACCTAAGTAATAAGCTAATAAGCGCCGCCGCCCTGGCGCTTATTGGATTGTTATTTTAACGATCAATAAACTAAACTAAAGTAAAGGAAAACACAATGCAAGTACATTTGACATTAAAAAGCGCTAACGTGAAAACGGGGCCGATCCCCGTTAGCACTACAGAACAAAAAAGCTGCCCGCCTGGCTGCCCGCATAAAACTAGCTGCTATGCTAAAAGCGGGCCGCTTGCTTTACATTGGAATAAGGTTAGTACTAAACAGCGCGGCGGCGCCTGGAATGAATTTTTAAACCAGATCAAACAATTCGAGATAGGCCAACTATGGCGTCATAACCAGGCGGGCGATTTACCAGGCGCGGGTAATAAGATCGATAAAAGCAAATTAGGCGCCCTAGTAAAAGCTAACCAGGCGGCAGCTGCTAACGGATTTACTTACACTCATAAGCCAGTATTAGGCCGCGATCCAATCGCGTTAGTAAATAAAGCCCTGGTAAAATTAGCTAATAAAAGCGGGTTTACGATCAATTTGAGCGCGGATAATCTAGCGCAAGCGGATAAACTAATCAAATTGAATATTGGCCCCGTCGTAACCTTGTTACCCGAAGATTACCAGGATAAAAGCGTAACGCCTGGCGGCAATACTGTCATTGTATGCCCCGCTCAAACACGCGACAATGTAAGCTGCAGCACTTGTAAATTATGCGCTAACGTGGCCCGCGCTGTGATTATAGGTTTTAAGGCCCATGGCAGCGCCAAAAAAGCCGCTAGTAAGATCTTTTATCTAAAGGCGGCGTAATATGCTTACGTTTATATTGCACGTTTTATATGGCGTAATAATAGGGCTTACTTTAAGCCAATACATTAATTAAGGAAAACATGAAAACATTTATTGATTACTTACTAGGCGGCCTATTTGCGGCCGCCATGGGCTTAGGCCTTGCGCTTATTTATATTTATCGTACGGGGGGCTTTTAATGTATATCGTACGGTATCGCATCCAGGGCGAGGATTACTCAATAAGATTTAACGATAAAACAAGCGCGCAGCTATTTGCTCGCAAATATAACGGGAAAATTTCAACATGAAAACATATAAAACAAAAAACGGTAAAACACAATATAAACCTAGTGAAAAACAATTAATGGCGGCTATTGATAGCATGGCGGGATTTTGCCTGGCGTGCGGCGCTGAGTCAGATACAGTAGAGCCAGACGCGCGTAGGTATAGCTGCGCTTGCTGCGGCGCTGCTAAAGTGTACGGCGGCGAGGAGCTGCTATTAATGGGGTTATATCACTAATGCTAATCGCTATCATCGCAGGATCTATAGTCTTATTAATAGTTGCTGTATTCGATCTTTAAACCAGCAATCTTATAAACCATGGCCCGCCTACAGCGGGCTTTTTTTTACGCCTGGCGCCGCGGATCTGCGACCAGCTGGCGCCGCTCGCCCGTTAAAAGCGGGTTTTTTTGGCCTTATTTTTTTGGATTTTTTGACTTTTTTTGACTTTTTTTTGCTTTTTTTTACGCTTGCGCCCGTGGGTGACGGGCGTGGGCTATACACATTTCTATATTTTTATGGGGACGCTTTTTTCGATTAGGTATCGGGACGCTATTTTCGATTAGTTTTAAAGACGCTATTTTCGATTCATTTTGTATTGACTTTCTGAGGCATCGGCAAGTCCTCTACCGCACGCCTTAGCTCAGACTTACTCAACACGTGCGCTACTTCAGGCGCAGCATAGATATGCTTCTTACTCTTGAAGTCTGCGCTTGCAAGGCGTCCACAATCTATCCAGCCTGCTTCCTTCAAAGCGTGTAACAAAGCAGCTTGCGGTACCTTCACGTTGCTAGGCGCTAATCCTGCTAAACGATCACAAAGCGCATGAAATGGTGAGCCAATCACGCCACGGGCAAACTCGCTGGTACGACTTTTCAGCATCTCAACTAAATAACTCTCGGCCATGCTCATGCCATGCTCAACTAAATTGGCCTTAAACTCAGTCATGGCAGGCGCTGCGGCAGGGTTAAACTTAGTTACGTCACGGGCGTGCAACCACGCGGCAATAGACTCAAACCCGCCCTTGCGATACCACGCCCACAGCGCCTGAGCTACTTTGGCATCCATCCTAGCTGCTGCTGACCATACGCAAAACCAACGTCTGTCCTGAGACGCTAACGAGATCGGCACAGGATCATTCGAGAATGCAAGGACAAACACACGGTTGGCCATCTGGTACGGGTGTAAACCCTTACGGTTGATTGGCAACATCTCAGGCGGCGCCGCTATGATGGGCTTTAATTGATTGGCCAACTGCCTACGGGCAGACGCATCGGGTTCTTTTAATTCGTTAATCAATAGAATCTCAGACTCTAATTGATAACCCCATTGCGAATTAATGGAGTTGTTATCCATGATGCCACGGTTCTTGAGGTGACTGCCACAGACTGCCCAAATGAACGGCGCCCACATCGTATCTTTACCGCTGCCCTCATCGCCGCCATGCAACACGGCATGATTGATCTTAACTTGCGGGTGCTGCACCTTGCAGGCCATGATGTCAAGCAGGTGTTCTAACTCGGCGGGTTCAGGCACAAGCTCACGGCAATGATTCAGCCACGGGGCGACGCCCAAGTCTGAGGCCACCACGGATGACACATCAGGTCTAGCGTCACGCCAACGGTTGCCGTATAAATCACCGTCACGGGCGACTAACACAGTCTCACCCGCAGCGTATGTAATCCCCACAAGCGCCTTAGCGCCCATTGTTTGTCTGTTCTGGTCAAAGCAGATAGATGCCTCAACCTTCGTGGTAGGCGCATGGATTGACATACACTTGATGTGACGGAACAGAGCGTTAAAAGTCTGTCTCGACACCTCACGACGGTCTTGCATATCAAAATAAGACTCATCGTCTTGCACATACGCGAACCGCTCATACCACTTGGACTTTTCGACACGGCCTAACTCTTTGCGCTCGACCTCGGCTATCTTAGCATCGGCGTCATCGGTAAACATATCGGACGGGGTGATCTTGGCGAGCGCTACGGTCATCGCCTCAGCAATCAATTTGTCACGTAGGCCGTGAGTAACTTTAGGGCCACCGTTAGCGGCGACCCAATCTAAAAATGTTTGACTGCCGAAATCGACACAATGCGAGTGTAAGCAGCAATAAGAACGATCTAGGGGTTTGTACCGACCTTCGGGGTTGCCATCGGTATGCTCGGCACTGTTGGGGCAAGTGACTGATAACCATCCTTCGCCATTGATCTTGGAAAGAACCATGCCTTGATCATTAAGCCATGATAGCACATCATCGCCACCATTGTCGGCTAACCTGATTGGCGCGTAGTGATTCGTATCGGCAGGCGCAGGTGTTACACCTAGCGCCGTGCAAATGTCGCCTAGCGTGTAATCACGCTCAGGGTGAAACTCAACTAACTTGGCTTCGAAGTTATCACGCCCAGGCTTCAGGTTAATTGAGCCTGGCAGACGCACATTACGGACTGCGTTTGTAGCGCCTGCATCGGTGTAACCTGCCGCAGCAATGGCTTTGACCGCTGCCGTGAACTCACCCTTGGTGGGTTGTTCCGAGAAAGCATAGCCGTACTGAAAATTATCAGGGCTAGTCTCAAGAATCCATGTCGGTGCAAGGGGCGGTGTTTTTGATTTGGTGCCGATGTCATCTAACATCATAAATAACACAAACTCGCAATTGACTGCGGACGCTGATACGCGCCCATCCTCGAATCGGTCTATGATAAACGACGCCGTATTGATATACCACGCCTCACCAGCACGCATCTTCTGACTAGGCAAGTACGCAGGCCATGTACATTTGATAGCGCCGTCAGCGTGCAACTGCAACGCGCCATCTTTTAACTGTGGCTTTTGGCGCACAATCAAGGCAGTCTCGCCATCGGGTGCTAATTGTGTGATAAACTCTAAAAAGTTGTACATTTTGTGTTTTCCTTCCGTGAATGAGTTGCCCCTAGCCCAAAACTAGGGGTTTTTTTTTTACTTTCCATACCTTGTCATAATGCTTGCCTCTACGTCTAGGGGTAATCCCTCAGCCCATGCGGGTGGGGTACACATAACGTCTTTGATTATTTGTACTGCTATTTCAGGTGTTGCTGACTCGACCACAATTTCATCATGGATGTGCAAAACCACATCATCCAAGCCTCGCAAAGCGTGTCGCAGTAAGTCATTGGCGACGGCTTGTGTAATGTTTTCACAGGCCAAACCTTTCCAGAGTCTTGCTCTTGGCCACTCTTTAGCGTCTGCTGCTGGCTTCCACGATGCTTTGGCATAACTAACTCCGTCTGTATCTAATCGGGCGAATGGATAGCATAACACACGCCCACTTGGAAGTGCATACCATAGATGTTGACCATCAAATAAATAGGTTACTCGCCCTGCTCTAAACTCATGTCCTTTGTTACGCATTGCCCTTGTGTAGGCATTTTCGAGATCTTGCCAGTACGGCACCGACCACGGATTCGCTAAACGCCACGCATTAACCATCCGCTTGGCTTCAGGTTCGGGTAACAAAATACCATACGCTCGGCCCATCGCAGCGAACGCTCCCACGCCACCTGCAAACCCGCACGCTAACTCTTGTACCTTGCCGATCTGTCTCTGCTCAGATGTAATCTGATCAACTGGCACATGGAATGTTGCGCTAGCGTTGACCTTGTAAACATCCTCACCAGTACGGAACAGATCTAACTTCTTGATGCCTGCTGGACAGTTAGACAACCACGGGTTGACGCGTGCCTCGACTGCTGCCCAATCAGCAACGACTAATGATTTTCCCCGATCGGGTATGAGGGCAGGTCGGAGCATTGACTTGAGTACATCTGTGATCCGCCGTCCAAAGGCAGGGACAATTGAGTGGCCTCTAACCATTGCGGATCTAACGGCATCAGGATCCTTGGCGCACTTTCGGGTAAAGTTGTGTACTTGGGCGCCATAGCTACTTGCCCGACCTGTGGCTGCGCCACCAGCAAAGACAAATGCTCCACGAACTCGGTTATCTTCTTCATCTGCTAACTCCTTTAGTCTTTTAAATTTTGCGACACTAGACGCCCATAAGTCGTCCGCGCATTGGATAACATCAGCAACTTGCGGCGGTACCTCATCGGGATTTTCTTCAGCACACACAAGTAGATTAGCTCGAACTGCTTTGTCGATTGAATATTTTTTGTCACCATCTTTATAATTTTCCATCAATTTCTTGGCCTGATCGCCAACTCTTGCAAGAACCCACTCACGCATCCGTGGGCTTCTCACGCTTAATATTTCACCTTCGGTCAATTCTGCTACTAAATTCTCTATTTCTATTAGCTCCGCGCTTGCGTACTTGATCGCTGACTCGGCTAAGGGTTTATCCAATAGCACGCCTCGGTCATTAATCTTCTCATTAACATGATAGTCTAACAGCTCATCATCTGACAGTTGGCGCATAGCTTGACTAATCGCACGCATTGCTCTGACATCCTGTTCGCAGTAGGCGACCATTTCAGCCATGAGCGTCACGTCATTGTTAAATGTACCATCGGCTTTGGGGATAGATAGCAAGCGAATCAGTTGATTACCACGGTGATCCTTACGCATATTAACACTTGCGAATCGGCCGACATCATCAAGCGAGCCTGGCGCACAGTTGGCACGAGCCTGCGTAGCTGTACAATAGAACTGTTCCGTAGTCGGTTCTGGGATTCCTTTGTCTGGGCATAGGACGTACCACATAATCAAGCGCTCGAACGCGGCGTTATGCGCTCGAATTTGACCGCCTGATACGATATGGTCAACAATTTGCCAAGGAAACTCTTGATCAGGTAGCCACGACTGCACTTCCTCATCGTCAAACGCATAAGATAGACATAGCACCGACGTGCTGGCATCCCTTGCGTAGTTATAGACGCCACGGCTAGGTAGATCACAGCGTGAGCGCGTCTCGAAATCAATATATAGGATTGTCATAGTAGGTGGGGCTAGTCGGTTTTTTTAGCTTTTCGACTTGTGTGTACTAGACTGAATACTTACAGACTAGCCCCATTTCTTTAGCTGCGACGTCTACGTGCTGTTGCTACAGGCGCTGCTGATTCTTCTACTTCTACGGCTGTTTCTTCTGCGGGTGTACTGCCTTCATCGGTCATGCTCATCCAACTTGTAATTTTAAAAATTGGAGTATAGATGCGACCATACGACTTGTGACTGTAATGCTCTTTTTCAAGATTTACAATCGGCACAGGCAACTTCGGATCGGTGTCTACTTGCGTAGCGATAGCAACTGCAAGGGCTTGTACGGAACGCTTACCGCCAACGCTAGTTGTGGTATAACGCACTTCCATACCCTTATCTTCGCCACTTAAACACTTCATAGACATACCGACCTGAGTCTCCCAACCCTTGCGAGCCATTGGCGGCGCTTCTTCAAGTTCAGGTAATGGCTGAGATACTGATACCATCTTCTCGCCAAGCACTTCACCGTCACCCCATGCGATAAAGCCATGCACAAAACTGAACGGATTAACTGCCCATGTAGAGCCGTCATCGACTTCGGTCTGATCTGCACCGAATACCCAATGACCTGTCTTGTCCATCTTGAGGATGACAACCCCTGCTGCGCCGACTTCGGTTTCTAAAGCGCGTAGCGCTGTCGATAATGAAGTGACTGAGGGTAGATTTGCTGCTGAAAACGTAGTTATATTAGACATTAGTTTAGTTCCTATTGGATTTTAGAAAGGGCTGCAACAAGTTGCTTCCCGATTTGTACTACGGCTGGGCGTGGATCTTCTTCACGCGCCAACGTACTGCCACTACTTACTGCTATTACTAAATCGTCAGGCAGTTTATCACCTAACTTCTTGAGTACCTTTTCCGCAACTGCTGGTGTAATCAACTTGGTTACGTACAACTCAGCTTCGGGAATTACTTTTGCTAACACATCTGCTGCCCGATCATCGTTTGCCCATTGGCGTGTAGCACGCTTATTGACTAACTTCCAACCTGGCACAGGCTTGTCTGCTTCTAACATCTGATGCGCTAACGCTCGCAGATCAGTAATCCATTGTTCTAACAGATCACAATTCTTTAAGTAGCCACCTATCATATCAGCGTTGAGGCTCGCCAACTGCTCCTGTAGCGCACGCTCGACTGCGCCTGTCATCTTAGGGCAGATTGGTTTTGCAGCGCACCATCGGCAATGCTCACCCGCGCTCAGTCCAGCGTTCTTCTTCTGTGATTCTTTGACCGACGCAACTAAATTATTCTCAAAAATTTTGACACGCTCGACTGTTGTCACCCAACGCTTGACAGATGGCGGTTGCACAATGACGCACTCAATTTCTGTTGCGCCGTCAAACACCCATGCTACTGAAGATGTACGCATAGCTGCTGCTGCGTAAAATAAGAGCTGTTCGTTTTCTTCTACCCCCACGGCAACGCCATCGCCAAACTTCCAATCTAATACAATAGCCCGATTACCTATACGGCCTAGCAAGTCACATGAGCCAAACACGTTAGGTAAGAAGTCACCAAAGCCAACCTCGGTTTCAACAGCGTATTCCATCTCTAGCTTAGGATCTATCTCGCCAAGTAAATTAAGGGCGACGTGGAGTTTGTTGTCGATATGATCTTGCGTTAGCACTTGGTCTTGATACTTCATACCGATTAAAGACTCAGGCGTTACGCCTTGGTCTAAGACTTGTGCTACTGCATTGTGAAGTAATGTGCCAAGATCTGCGTACACGCTACTTGGTCTTGGTGGCATCTTGGCACATAAAGCAACAGAGCCAGGGCAACCCATAACCCTTTTGGCAGTTGAGCCACCGACGATATTTGAATGTTGAGCCATTATGCATCCCTCGCTTGCATCATAATGTCAGCCAGTTTGTAAGATGTTTTAAATGTTTCTAATGCATCAAACTGCTCATCTTTTATTAAATTAATTTGTGCCTGTGCAAAATAGATAGCAAAGTAATCTCTTAGATCCATGCCTAATTGACCGTAGTGCTTTTGTGTTGATAATGGGTACGCTTTCATTTTTATTTTCCTTTACTTTAGTTGATTTGAAATTCTACTTTACCACACTTTTAAATTATGTGTTAAACTTTTTTACATGAATGAAAAAGAAATTGAATCTTATTTTAAATGGGCAGTAATGTCAATAGGCGGAAAGACTTATAAGTTTAGGTCAATCAATCAACGCGGCGTGTCAGATCAGATAGCGTGCTTGCCCAATGGTGATACGTGGTTTGTAGAATTAAAAACAAAGGGCGGTAAAGTATCTGCCTTACAGAAATTTTTTATGGAAGAAGTAACGGGGTTATCCCAACAATATGCGTGTTTATGGACTAAGGAGCAGATAGATGAATGGGTTAAGGTTACGCGACTACCAAGAGATAGCCGCTGATTTTTTGTATGAGCATGACCGTGCAATGATTCTTGCGCCTGTTGGTGCAGGTAAGACGGCTATTACGCTACGCGCTATGTACGATTGTTTGTACAACGGCGTTGTAACTAGATGGCTAGTCATAGCACCCAAGCGTGTCTGCACGGATGTGTGGCCTGTTGAGCAGCCGAAGTGGGCGCCGTTTATGAAGTTAGCCGTTGCCGTAGGCACACCAAAGCAACGCAAAGAAGCGTTTGAGTCTAAGGCGCTAGTGGTTGTAACTAACTACGACAATCTGCAATCGTTGCCAGACGACATGGACTTTGACGGCATCGTGTTTGATGAGCTGACTAGGCTAAAAAATCCATCAGGCGCACGTTTCAAAGCCCTTAATAAAGTCATTGACCCCATCAAAATACGTTGGGGTTTGACAGGATCGTTTACTAGCAATGGCCTTGAGGATGTGTTTGGACAATGTAAGATTATCGACCAACAGTTGTTAGGGCGGTCTAAAGGGGCTTTTATGCAAAAGTATTTTATTCTAATGAACAAAGACTTTGGCGAGTGGGCGCCACGCAAGGGGGCGCTGCCTGAAGTGATGCAGACAATCAAACCTGCTACCTTTGTGTTAGACGCTGGCGAGTACGCTGATCAGTTACCACCGCTACACATTGTTGAGATGCGTTGCGATATGGCTGACCGTAGCCATTATGAGAAGATGAAGAAGGACTTTGTTGTTCAGTTTGGTAAAGAAAAAATTACGGCGGTTAGCGCAGCCGTTGTTACACAGAAGTTACAACAGATGTCGTCAGGGTTTGTTTACAGTACCGAAACGACTGCGTCCAATACGCCTGGGCGCATGAACGTCACCCAAATGCCTATTTGGTTTAGCACCCATAAGTTTGATATGTTAGATGAGTTGTTAAATGAGAACCAACGAGCGAACACTATCATCGTTTACAACTATGTTGAGGAGCTGGCAGAACTCAAGCGTAGATACCCTAACGCACAGACAATCAATGATCCGCAGTCAATTGCACGCTGGAACGCAGGCGAAATAGAACTGTTGTTAATTCACCCACTATCGGCAGGACATGGTTTAAACCTACAACATGGCGGATGCAAGATGGTGTTTGTGTCTCTGCCGTGGTCGCTAGAGTATTACGAACAAACCATCGGTAGACTGCATAGAAGCGGTCAAAAGCATGACGTGTGGGTTTACATCCTCATCACAACAAAAACGATTGAGGAACGCATTTTGGGTGCCTTGAAAAATAAAAAAGCGTTATCGGAAATTGCTATGGAGGAACTGACATGAAAGCGAAATACATTGTTACTTGTATATGGGATGATGAAATAACTCAACATCAATGTGAGGCTGAAATAGAAGAAAAAACAAAAGAAGTGTACACAAAAAATTTAACAGAAATGTACAAAAGACAATTGGATTTTACAAAAGAATTGGTAAAGAAAGCGAGCGAGACATGAACGAACAACAGTTGATTACTTTGCTTGAGAGTGCCGAGGGTACGATTGCACGGCTGATGTTAGAAGTTAATCGGTTATCCAAAGAACTCGAACGGTGCAAAGAACCAAAACATTACGAAGCAGATTTTGTAAAAAATGCAAGACTAAGACTAGAGGCGGGGGAAGAATGACTACACACTATGTAACTGACCAAATATGGTTTCCTTGTGACAAATGTGGTAAACAAATAACGCATCATTCTATGCACGATTGTTTTGTAATGAATCCTGACATATTGCCAACGCTTGAGCAATGGCGATTAGTTTGTAAGATGGTTAAAGATAATACAAAATGACCAACTATATTTGCGTACATTGTAAGTCAAAGATACTAACCATACTGGTCAAGTGTCCATATTGCCGTAAATAACCAAGGAGAAGAACCATGACTGAATCAGTAGCGTATATGTCTGAAAATGGCGTACTTTTTAAAGAAATGCCACCAAACCCCATGTTTGAACTGACGCCGCTTTATAAGTTGCATGAATTAACAGACGCGGAAATTAAAGAAGTGTACGGACAATATTTTGATGTGAAGAATTGTGACTGGCTACATCTTGAATGTATCAGAGCCATATTACAGAAAGCGAGGAAGAAATGAAAAGGTTATTACAATACAAAGCCAAGTTGAAGGCAGCGCTAGCTGAGGAAACAATTAGGGCGAGGCAGTACAACGCTGCTGCCAAAGCGTTAAAAAAAGTTACTAACGAAACTATTGAATTACAAAGAAAGGTCGAAGATGAACTCGCAAAGCATACAAAAGATATTTGATTATCACGATGGAAAACTATATTGGAAGATAAGTCCAGCTAAAAACGTGCCTATTGGTCGTCGAGCAGGTCATAAAACATCTTTAGGGTATAGGACGATTAGGTTTAATAAACAAGCCTATTTTGAACACGTGTTAATTTTTATACTTTTTAATGATTATCGACCCCCGTTAGTAGATCATATTGATGGAAACCCATTAAATAATTTAATTGAAAATTTACGTGAAGCAACAAGCGCGCAAAATCAACATAACAGAAAAAAACCAAAAACTAACACTTCAGGAATTAAAAATGTTAGTTGGCACAAAACTACTAAAAAATGGGAAGTTAGAATTGGTGTAGATAATCAACGATTATATTTAGGTAAATTTGAAGATTTAGAATTAGCTGAACTTGTTGCAATTGAGGCACGAAATAAATACCACAAAGAATTTGCGAGGGGCCTATGAAACCTTTATCTTGGAGGAAGCTACAAGCCGTACTGAATCAGCTCAATGAGTCTGAAGTATTAATTATGCTGATTGAGGAGCGACGTGGCCTCAAGCGAGCATCTATCATGGAGCGCTTGCACATGAGATATAACACCTTGCGGGTTAGCCGTGAGCGTATAGAAATAATGCGAGAGGCAACCGCACCGTGACAGAACCTGATTTTGCCTGTTGGTCACACGCCAATTTAGTTGAATTTGCAACAGAAGCGTATTCTCGGATTTTAGAGGATACTTATGAGATAGAATTATTAAAACGAGATTTGCGAACAGCTATCCATGCCTATCGACAAGTCAATACAAGGAGCAGCTATGAATAATACCGACAAGAATATGATTACGCAAATGATTCGGGCAGGGCGATTTACCCCTGATATATGCGAGTTATTACAACAAAAACAAATTGAAGACGCTCGAAAGATGATTAAGCAGATGGGCGAGAAGTATTGCTGCCATGCTATTAATGCACCGAAGAAGGGTGCATACTAATGGACGACGATTACGAAGAATATGCGCCTGTGCCACAGAACAATGAAGGCCACATGAGCCAGCAAGAAGTTGCAGATGAGTTAGGGCTTTCCCGTAGTCGAGTTAGCGAGATTGAAAGTATGGCGTTGCGGAAGTTTAAGTACCACTTGTTAAAGAAATACTCACTAGGAGACGTGATATGAGAACGGATGGAATAACTATTTTGGTATGCTTGTTTGGCATTATTGTCTGCACTTACCTGATTGCTTTTACAGAATTAACGCGCAGAGAAGAACGCCCTAGAGTTAACTGCGATGTCATTATGGGTGGTTGGCACCCTGATATACCGCAACGCTATGCACAGATGTGCTTTGAGGCACGTCAGATGGCTAAACAGCAGTCACGCTAACATTGTTGACGCAGATGTTTGCACGTCAGCTACACGTTTGAGCCATCCTTTGCCATAAGTTTCAAAAGTAGGTAACGACTTATAAAACGCTTCTTTGCTGTTGCTGAACTTGTCTAACAAGTCTTTACCTTCTGCCTCTTGGATTGCTTTCATGGTTGCAGGGCCGATAGAGCCGTCAGCAGTTACGCCGAGGGCTTTCTGTATCATCTTGCGAGCAGCGGCTGGCCCAGCATTAATAGCAAAGTCAAAAACAGCGTAGTCCACGCCAGCAGGTAAATCATCACCTCGAACGGCATCCCAATAATCTCTTTTGTATAACGGTTTAACATCTTCTTTCTTTAACGCTTTCATATCATCTTGTGTAACTTCATGGCCTATGTACTTCTCCCAATTGGCTTGAGTACAACCGAGCATAGTAGAACCTTTGCGACCATCTGGTAACTTATTGCCAGGGTCACGCTCATCATTTGTAAAACCACCCTCATGGGCAATGACCATATCAAACGACTTATCCCAATTACTAATCATTTCTTACCCTTCATGTCCATGATTTTCTCAAGAGTACGACCACCAAAGTAAAAGCTCATTATGAGCATACCCCATTGCCCAAGCAACTCAACGTAGTTATTGTTAACTTCAATATCCCATGCGCTCATCATGGCAAAGGTTGTATAGGTCATTAGAATGAATACAAGGGTCATAGGGCGTATGTTCTTAGATAACCAAGAGTCAGACATCATGTCGGCTTGTAGTCGTTTGGTAAGTTCTTGTTGTTCGCTTACATCCGCCTGTAATTGAGCCAACTCGCCATTTTGGGCTAATGTTGCTAACTCTAATTGTGCCTTGGCTTTAGCCTCTGGGTCAGGTATTAGCTTATCAATTAACTTACCGCCTATGTTTAGTATTGCGTCAAGTCCTAACATTATTTTTTCCCATATTTTTCACGTTCTTCAAGTAACTGCACTTTAACCTGTAACTGATGTATGTCTGTGTAAATTTCATTTCTTAGTTTATGCCTTGCCTCGGCAGACAAAGGCGAGTCAGTAGGTACATTTTCTTTGGTAATTAGTGCTGGCATTTGCCCTTCAATCTTAGTAAGCCGTGTAGAGAAGTCGGATACTTGACCTAGTAGCCACGCTAAACACGCTACAACAATCGGCAGTACTGCTTTTAGGATGTCTTGAATGTTCATTTCTTATTCCAAAGTTCAAACAAAGTTTTTACTTTTTCTTCAAGAACAGACACTTTATTATCCATTTTGGCAAGAACAATTACCAACGTAACAAACCCCACAAGCAAAGGCCATATCTTTGCTAGGATGTCGACGGTTTCCATTATTTTACAATGACGGCTTGCATTAATTGCATAAAAGTGTCCTTACCAAAAAATGTAACGCCTATTAACGCATACAACATATATTCAATGCGAGCCATGCGTTTAGCCCCACGATCAAATGATTCCTCGATGCGTTTATATCGTTCCGCGCATACTGCTTCATGCACGCTAATTCGTGTATTGTTCTCGGCTTCCATAATTACCTTGCAAGTGCGTTTTGGTTTTGTTGTTCAGGGGCTAATGCGTTAGTTGGCGGCGTAGTAAGACTTGCTACACCTGCGCGCGTACCAGAAAGATTAGACGCATTTTTAAGCGCTTTTAATACTTGAATACGGTCATCGGCAGGTAAAGTATTTAAGATTTCGTTCATACTTTTACCTGACTTAGCCGCGTTTGCTAATATATCTATTGTTTTATCGCTAACTTTATTTTCTAAAGTTCGTATGACTTGTTTAACTATAGCGGTTTTATAGCCTACAAAGCCTGGTATCTTTTTAGCAAGGCTTTCATCTTCAAACCCTAATGCTTTAGCGCCTGCTTTAGCTTGTTCGGCTATCTTAATATCACGCGTTAGTTCGTCAGCAATTTGTTGCATAGGCTTAATATCAGCGCCCATCTCTTTAAAAATATTAAAACTGCCTGGGCCAAAGACTTTTTCTACTGCGTCAGGATTGTTGCCCCTAACTAGTCTAATAAATTCGTCAGGCGACGATTCAAACATGGACAACGCTTTACCCGCTAATTTACGTCGGTCAATTAGTTGAGCGTTAGCTGCGTAATCACGCAAATATTGTCCATAGCCCGTGCCACCCGCTTCTTCTATGGCGTTAATTATTGGATTTTTAAGGTCAGCCATTACTTTTGCGGCTAAGTTCTTTTTAGCCGTTTGATCTAGTCCTGGGCGTAATTTTTCAATGGCAGCGTTAACAGAATTTTTGCGTAGGCTGTCTAACGCAAACGCATCTATTACGCCATTATTGTCTGTCCATTTAACAACATCGTCACCAAAACCTTTAACAGCGCCCTCAATAACATCGTTACCCGCAAATTCAGGATTACGCAAAATACCGTTTATACGACCTAAAATAGAATTAGCTGTTAAAGGTTTTAACCCATACGCCGCCAAACTGTCAGCAGCTGCTTGTTTAAACCGTGCAGCTTCACCAAAGATTAATGATCCTTCAGCCGCTTTTGATGCTACTTCATCGGCTTTATCGGCTAACTCACCTATGTATGTATAGCGTGCGGTGCTAGTTGGTAAGCCTCTTTCAACTACATTTTGTGTTGCAAGATTAACAGCTCGATCACCCGCCGCAACAAACCGACGTACATCTTGAACTTTATCTGTTGCAGCTTGTCCTAATACGTTGGCTTCACTTTGTAATTTGGGGCCTAGAGTACCTGCAAGGTTAGCGGCTGTTAAGTCAGTTTCACGAATTGGTGTCATTAATCTGTTTAACGCATTTTTAAATTCGCTTACAGATGTTAGGTTTTCAGTTATAGATGGCCCACCAGCTAGACGCGCTAACTGATTTAATTGCTCTGCTTTTTGTTTATCTTTAAGAACACGGTAATAGCTAGATTTATCTTTGCCAGACACAAACCCTAAAAATGCTTGATAGACGTCATTGTCAATACCATACGCTGCTTGTGCTGCGTTAATATCTAATGGCGCTGCACCGTTGGCTGCACGAATTTGATTAATCTGATCACCAGCTGCTTGACGAGCAATCTTACCCGCCTCAACATTAGCTAGTTTGCCTGTAGCCGCATCAACAAATTTACCCGCGCCTATGGCTAAAAATTTAACCGCAGGCGGTACAACAAAAGGTGCGACAGCGCCAATACTAGCGCCTGTTTCAACTTCTTCAGGATTAATTAAAGCTGACGATACACCGCCAACAGTAGCGCCGCCAGCTATTTTTGCTAACGCATTACCAGTTCTACCAGCTAAATTTGTTGGAGCTACTCCTGTTGTAAATCCGCCTGATCTAAGTGATTGCACTATTGGCGCAGTTGCGGTTGCTAAACCAGGTATAGCTTGACCTAACATTTGTACAGGTTTAGCAATTACACCCCCTACAGGCAACGTAGGTAATACTTGCCCTGTAAATCTACTTGCGCCTGTTAAATCAGGAGCATATTTTTCATACGGCGCAATAAACTGTTGTTGCATAGCTTGACGACGTATGGCATCTTCGGTTAAAGATTGCCCTGTGTCTTTTGCACCTAACGCTGTCAAACCTTGACCAAGCAATCTTTGACCGCCAAGTACAATGTCGCCAACGCCTGTATACAACCCTGCGCCTACGCTTGCTAAATCAGCACCTTTTCCAATTACATTACGAATTGTTTTATCAAACAACCCTCGATCAGGTTCAGCACCAACATTTTGACGTGTTTCGGGCGCAGCTTCAATAATGACTGTTGGCGCTTGTGTTTCGCCACGCATACGTTTGATTTCACTTGCTAATGCTTTTGCGTCATCAACATTACCCGCTGCATCAGCTTTAACAAGGGCAGAACTTAACTGTTCAAAAGTAGCCATGTTATTCGTACTTTTTCAATAAAGCATCAATATCAACACCGCCTGATGGCGCTTCACCTGCTTTTTTCCTAGCCCTTTCAATACCTGTTTTAACAATAGCTTTGTATTCGTTAGCGGCAGTAAGAAATTCTTTTTCACTTTGCGCTAAACTCATCCTTGTTTTAGCTGCTGTTGCTTTTTTACCTTCTGTTTCAGTAATAGCACCACCGCCTTTAAGAGTCTCAAAGGCTTCTAAGAAAGCGCCGCCCATAATTTCATCAAAACGTGCTTTAAAGTCAGCCGCGGGAGTGCCAGGTATAAGTTGTTCAACGCCTGGTATACCTAATGTAACTCCTCTACCCATACCTACTGCACCTGTAAAGCCTGGGTGAGGCGCTGTGCCTGGATTAATAACTTTACCGTTCTTATCTTTAACGGCAGGTGTTCCAACCATAGCATCAATTTTGTTAAGAAGGCTCTCACTTGTTGCAATAGCATTTGGCAACGCTATGGCCGCCGCCGCTTGTGCTTTACCTGTTGTTGTACCTGCTGCTTTAGAGGCGGCAAGTTTTGCTTGTACGTTAGGATCTAAGTCCGCAGCTAATCGTCGTTCTGCTAAGTTTAATTGACCGCCTGATATATCAGTCTGACGTCTTGCATTTCTTTCTCTTTCGGCGTTAGCACGTGCGGTTTCTTGAGTTGTAACACGTTTTTCAGCGTCTAATCCCCGTTGAGCAATAATTGACGCGCGTTGCGCTAAAGGAATTGAAATTAAATCTTGCACAAAAGCATCCGCTTGCTGAGGTGTCCAAGCGCCTTCTAACACGCCGTCTTGAGCGTGCGCTCTAATATTGTCGTCAGATGGATTAAATTTTAAATCGGATGTTTTTTCACGAATTAATTTTAATTTTTGAGCTTTTGTTTCTGTGATACTTTTTTGTTCCGCCGCCTGTTGTGTTTTTAATTGTTGTTCCGTTAACGCAGCTTTTTTTTGTGCTTCAATAACACCAGGGATAGCTGTTCCCGCGCCGCCTTCAGCTAATCGTTTAGTTAAAAGGTTATAGTCTAAAGCACCTGTGTCTTGATTAAACGCACCTTTATATGCTTCAGCTAACGCATTTTGCGTATTAAAGTCTTGTTGCGCTTGACGCATCTTTAGCGCGTTAAGTTGTTGACCTTGTTGCGCGCCTTGAATCTGCGAATACGCCGCCAACTGATTTAATGGATTTTCAATTTGAATGGGCTTGTAACCCATTGCGATACTTGGATCAATAGTTGCCATAATTAGCCCTTATTCAATAAAGCCTGTATTAGCCATATAATTTGTACTACCAGTACTACCGCTAGGCATATACACATTACCCCCGCCGTATTGATTAGCTAAATTGTTATATTGTAATTGGTTTGCTAAATTTTGATTTTGGTAAAAGTTTAACCCTTGTCCTACTCCGCCACTTAACGCATTAGCCCCACCAACATAGCCAGACGCTCTTGCGTTGCCTGCACCGATAATGTTACTAGCTTGAGCGTTACCAAAGTTGCCTAATGCACTTGTTTGTCCCGCGCCTAAAGCGCCGTATGTGCTAGTAGCCCCTGTAGCAAAGTTTTGTGCCGCTTGTTGGGCTTGTTGCGTAGCGGACTGTCCTACGCCTGCTAGACTTTGCAAAGGTGCTAGCGTGTTAATTCGTTCAGTTTGGAAACGGTTAAACGCATTACCATAGCCTTGTTCTCTTGCAGCGCGTTCAGCTTGATAACGGTTAAACGCATTTTGATACTCTTGCGATTGTGCGGCGCGGTTAGTTTGAAAACGATTATAAGCGTTGCCATACTCTTGCGATGCTAAATCAGATCCGTAGCGTTGCGCTCCTCTAAGAGTAGCGCCTGACAATAAGCCACCTCTAGCCGCTGCTGTACGGTCAAGAGCTTTCATGCCCTCAGATAGACGGAACGCATAGCCTGGGTCTGCTTGAAAGTCAGACGCGCCAAAGTTTCTCATAGCAGACGCTGGATCGTAACCCGCAACGCCACCAAAATTTTGCATAGCAGATGCTGGGTCGTAGCCTGGCACGCCACCAAATTTAGCTGAACCGTATGGGCCTTGCAACTGTGCTAACAACATATTTTGACCAGTAAGGCCACCTTGTCTAAATGGTTCGCCTAATTCAATTTGTTTGTTGTATTGTTCGCGTTGCAACGCTAATTGTTTTTCAGCAATATCACGTTGAATTTCTGTTTGTTGACCAGAAATATCTCGTTGCGCTTGCGTAGCTTCACCCGCCGCTTGTTGTTGTGCGCTAGAGGCTCTACTAGATGAATAAGCGCCTATTAAGGCTGCGCCACCTATTGATGCTGCTACCCATCCTGCCATTATATTTCTCCTTCGTTAACAAGTTTAGCTGTGTTTGTTGTCGCTAATTGTTTAACTCTATTTTCCCCTAAGCCACATTTAGGCACAACATAAAGTCGATCTTCTAGGACTGCTATATCTTTACAATCATCAGGATTTGCGTAAATATCTACCCAAATCACTTCATCTTCAAATACGCGGCCAACACGTTGTTCGCCAGCACAAGCATCAAATTCGCATGGCGCAGTCAATATTTTTACTTCTGTGCCAATATTAACAGCAATTGTACCCTTTTCTAGCCGAACTTTGTAATCTGTTTTATGCGCTGCTCCTGTTAAAATACACCAAGGCGGCACAGTAATCTTTCTTTCGTAAACATTTGGCATAAAAGTATGCTCAGTTACGATGTCTGCTTGTTCCATTTTAAGCAACTCATCTTGCAACTTAACAATCTTGTCAGGCGTTACATTAATCTTAGCCAAACCCATATTTACAAACATAGGTAGCGTAGGTAAAAACCCTTGTCCGTAAGTAACGTTCATCTCAATTTGCATATTATTCTAGCAATAAGTTGTTGAATGTTGCTGCTTGCGTTGTAATCCAACTTGTGCCATCTGACACAATGGTTGCCCAATTACCTGCTACGTTATCTAGTATGGCTGTACCCGCAGCTCCACCTGATCTTGATACAACATTACTAGACGCTGACACTAACAGTTGATTCTGATAGTTAATAAAATATAAAACCCGCCCTGTGTTAGCCGATGGTGACGGTAGCGTAACCGTGCAAGTAGAGCCTGTCTTATTGTTTATTAACCATGTATCTGTAGATGCTACACTAAAATTAGCTGTTTTGGTAACAGGCGCATTTGTTGTTACGGTGCCACTTGTGCTTAACGTGCCTGTTGCAAAGGTTAACCCTGTGCCTACGGTGACATTATTAAATCCACCTGCGCCGTTGCCGTACAGAATAGACGTGCCACTTGTAGCTGGCGCATAGTCTGTACCGCTTACGGCTGCGCTGATAGCTGTACCGTTGCCTTTAAGAATACCTGTAATGGTCGTAGTTAACGTAATAGCAGGTGTAGTAGTGTTTGTAGCAACCGTACCAGCAAAGCCATTAGCTGATACAACAGACACGCTAGTAACCGTACCGCCTGTACCAGCAATAGTTATAGTACCCGCACCGTTAGTAATAGCTATACCTAAACCAGCCGTTAATGTATTTAAGTTATATTTTTGATCTGCTGTATTGCCAATTAATAATTGACCATCTAAAGGGTAACTACTTAGTCCTGTACCGCCATTCGGTATTTGAATAATACCTAAATCAGCGCCTACAATCGTATAAATGTTATTAAAAAACCTAAACCATTCCCGTGACATTAAACCTGTGCGTGGATCTATTAACTCAACTCTAGGCGCAGGAATCTGCGTAATGTTAATTGGATCAGGCATTAGTTGGTGACAGCAATAGTTCAGCGTTGGTAATGGCTATCTTTACTGGATCGGTGCCTGACACTTCATAGACACGATCACGCAACTTCTGTGTCATGCCAAGCCGACGCCAAAAGGTACGGAATCCATATTGACCAATTTTGCCCATTGATGACCAATGCTCATTTGACCATGTGTGACCTGCATCGTCTGACCAACGCAACATGGCTTGTGGATTATAGCCAGGCGCGGCTGGATAGCCAATAGTCGCTAAAATATAACCGTTAATGTCATCGGGGCTTGTGTTAGTACCTATAAGTTCAAACGCATCATTTGACTCAGTAGTTAATTCTAATCCAGCTTGAGTAGCTAAAGTAGTTTGTACATACTCAGCAATAATTTCTTTGCCATCTTCGGTTGCTATATCTTCAGGTAAATACTCTGGGTATACTTCTAACCCCACGCCTGTTTCGGCATTAAGTTGCAAAGTATGTTGTGCTGTACGTTTAAAGTTATTTTGCCCTGGCATTAATGCGCGCCATGAGCGCAACCATTTTTGAGGCTGTCCATTATCTGCGTAAGTATTTAAGTCAAGCTGATAAATGTTGCCGTTTTGATAGTCACCAACAATAATTGTGCCGCCAAAATTACATTGGTTATTACTACGATGCCTTGTAAATTCACCGTCAATAAAGCCTGCACGCTCATGCCACGCCTGCGTAGATACGTCATAAACCCATGTAGCGTTGCCAGTTGGAAAACTAATTACATAGAACGCATGGCCGTCTTGCTGATAGGTATACGCCACCGCGTCGGATATATTGCCGTACTGTTGTATTTGCCACTCAATTGCATGGGTAGAAACCCGAACACCTGTGTAGCCGTTAGCACGGTAAACAATACCCTGACCACGGGCGTCTGTGCCTAGCCAAAATAAACCGTTATCTAACTTAGCAACTGAAAATGGTGCGACGCAACCAATTTCATTAAAAGCACCTTGAATACGCGTAAGAGGAAAGTCTGCGGCGCCTGAATCGTACCAAACTTCTACAGAATCCGTACCAAACACCCATAGCTCACGGTGATCTGATATGAGCGCTACTACACCGTCAGGTGAACCTTCAGCACTAGCAAAGTCTAATGGATCAACAGATGAGCCATCTAATAGTTGAGACACCCATATTATTTGACTATTGGGTTGGTTAAACACAAAATAACCATCTAAGTACGATACGGTCACGGCGCCAGGGAAATCAGGATCGGTAATTTGTGCAAATACGTTAGTTACTTCGTTATAAATAAAACCATCAGGGTTACACGCTAAAAATATTTGTGTGCCATTATCGGCAATAGATACTGGGCCTGTACCTGATACAGTACCTAAAAGCGTTGGTGTGGCAGTAGTACCTGTTAGTTTATAAAATTTTTGTCCAGACACTACATAGAAATCTGAACCATTTGTTTGGTGCGCCCACAATGCCCTAATAGGGCCGTCGCCAATAGTTTGTAAAAACTTTAGCCCTGGCGCGCGTTGTAAAAACCCTGTTTCTTCTCCCTCAGTTACAACTTCAGGAAAAAGATTAACCATACGGGCATTTGCCGCATTAATACTACGTGCAACATACGATTGACCTAAAATCGGGGTTTTCATTGTTTATGCGGTTACAGCCTTAATTACCGCAAATGCAATAACAATAGCTTCAGATAATGAACCTGTTGTAATATTACGCACATTAATGCTTGCTGATCCTGCTGCTGACTGAGCATTTAATAAATAAGAGCCAGCCGTACCACCGCTAATATGATTCATTATTAAAATATCACCTGCTTCAATTACAGTATTAGTTAAGGTAAAACTAACAGTTGTATCGGCAGCTAACGCAGCGTTGTTTAATGTAACTTGCCCAGTAGACTTACTTAATGTTACGCCTGTTGCTTTGCTAGTAATTTGCGTTACAGTACCGCCTGAACCTGTAGCATAGCCATGTTTACCTGTGCTTGAAATAACTTGATTACCTGTTGTGCTAAGACTTGTGCCTGTTGCTACACCTAAAGTGGGCGTAACAAACGCGGGGCTAGTAAACAAATTAGTTATAGACAGTTGTTTAGTCGTGCTAGTAGTTGCTTGCACAATTGGCAACACGTCAGCCCCAGCTTGAGAAGTTGCAACGGGTAAAGCTGAAATAGCAATCGTAGCCATGATTTATCCTTAATAATTTCCTGCAAATATATTGTACCGTTGACGTGTGCCAACAATACTATACGGTAATGACATAATGTCATCTGGGTTGTTAATACGTTTTAGGTTGCGTTTAGACGTCATTGCAATCCGTGATACTTGTGGGCTTGGCTCAACACCAAACTCGGCAGCAAACTCACACGCTAAGTTATATTTAAAAGCGCGTAAATAGCCTGGGGGGAATGTTATAGGTGTTGCTAAAGTAGCAGGTTGTGTTAATTCTTCAACAGAAACAAAATGCCATTCTAATACTTTTGTTGGTTTAGGATAGACATACATTTCAATATTAGGATATGTCATGTTAATCCATATTACTTGTGGATATGTGCTAGTAACTGTTTTAACGGCGATACCGTCATATTGTTGTTGATTAATAATTTTAATACCGAACGAAATACCATTGGCAGGATCAAGGAAGTAAGTAGAATCGTCTATCAAAATAGGTCGATTACCTACAAAGTCACCTGTAGGCCCTAGCGTTCTACTTAATATATTAGGTGGCCAATTGAATACTTGATCTTGTGTAGAAAATACCGATAGACGCTCAGTATTCCATGAATCAATCATTTGATTTAAAGCTGTTAAAGCATCTTGCGATGTGGCGGCGGACGGTGTTTCACCTTCAGCCAACACCCCTAATAGACGTAGCGCCCCATTAATTTGATCGTTGGCGGTATAAATTGCCATAACTCACCCTTTACTCGATAGTTTTACGACGTCTTTTTACTTCCAACGTATTGACTGGAGCCGCAATCACTTCTTCTTCAGATGGCGTATCGTCAGTATAACGCACCCAGCCATTTTGTTCATCATATTCTGCTTCTTGTTCCATCGTAGCAACTTTACTACCGTGGTCAGGATGTTTTAAATATATAGTCATGTTCGTATTCGGTAGGGGGCGTACTGCCCCCTGATTTTAAGATGCGCCGTGGATAATAGAAAAATTAATAATAACGGCTTCAGAATACGATGTTGCAGCAGTTAAATTACGCAACGTAATTAATGCAGAACCAGCAGCTAAATACGAAACGTAAGTAGTGTAAGCCCCAGCAGCGCTACCAGTAGTATTACTAGAAACGCACACAATGATTGTGTCATTGATGGAGATTGTACTATTAGTTAATATAAATGAAACTGCTGTAGCACCTGCAAGCGCAGCGTTGTTCATTGTGATACGACCAGCAGACTTGTTTAAGGTCACGCCAGTTGATTTGTCGGTTGCTTGCGTAACCGTTCCTTGCGCGGCGGATGAGTAACCTAATTCTTGACTTGCATAACAAGTCGTAAATTCAGGGTCACTATACGCAACTCCAACTGCTTGAGTATTAGGCATATCTATTCCTTTTTAAAATCCCCGCCGAAGCGGGGGATTAATATTAACCAGCTACGCGATAGAATACATATGTCGCATCAGCCGTTTTACGAACACGCCAAGTAGCTGACGTGACCGCATTAACTGCTGCAACACCAACCAAAGTACAACCTGTATTAGCAGTTACAGTAGCAGCGTTAGTTGCCCCTGTATTGATAATAACAAAGTCGAAACAGCTATTTACTTTCATACTTGGAAACGCTGTATCTAATTCTGTACCAAGAGGTACAGTTAAAGCGACTGCTGCGCCAGTATAAGTAATAATACCTGTTGCTAATTCGGCAGCCGTCAAAGTTGCTGCTGCTGTTTTAGCCGTTGGGGTTGGTTGAGTAACCATGTTAATTTCGGTTAAATTACCGTCGCCAAACTGATAACCACCTGCACCATTAGGTAATGCCATAATAATTCTCCTTAAATATTAAAAAAGCCCCTGTCTACACAGGAGCATTTAGGTTTAACCCCACAAACGAACAGCCATTTGTGGTCGGATTACGCTGAAACCGTATAGAACGTCAATACGGCAAGGTAAACGGTCATTGTTGATGTCGTACTGACGTACTATACGCATCGAGATACCGTTATGAACTTGACGTGAAGCCATGTCTACACCTTGTGGTAATAACAAGTCAGCAGTCGCAAAAGTGATTGCATCTTTGTGATAGATCAAGTTTTGTGGGTAAGCTGTTGCGGATCCACCTAAGAAAGTTAAAACAGCACTAGCAGCAGGGAACGAATCAATTGTTGCCAAGGCATTAGTTGATGTGTACATTGCTGGTGATACTGTTAGCGTACCAGTTGTGGTTGAAGAAATGTTCAGATCAGCAGTTACAACAAATTGTTGTAATGCGCCTGTTGACTGACGGGTTTGTGGGTTAACAGCATACACGTTAGCAATAGTAAACACATCACCAATTTTAAAAGTTGGTGAGCCGCTAGAAAAACTAATTGCTAACGATGTTGTGCCTTGAGTGCTTGGTGCAGTAGCTACGATTGGTAAAGTTGGAGTTGTACCAGTTGTATGC
>Ga0209086_10000568_pt1 | contig 32330 bp, 23 predicted proteins | sample M_130207_XF_Meta_FD_187312 | JGI IMG/M metagenome (GOLD analysis project Ga0209086, IMG submission 187312) | Freshwater microbial communities from Lake Montjoie, Canada to study carbon cycling - M_130207_XF_MetaG (SPAdes) (version 2) | ecosystem: Environmental > Aquatic > Freshwater > Lake... | reverse complement strand
GCAGGCCCATCGCACGCAGGCTGGCGATGGCGAGATGGGCGAAGTCCTGGCAGACGCCACGTTTCTTTTCCAGCACTTCGGCCAACGGGGTGCTGATCGTGGTGGCCTTCGGATCAAACACGAACTCACGATGGATACGGGCGCAGAGATCGGCGGTGGCAGCCAGCACAGGGCGGCCAGGCTTGAAGCTGGGCAGGGCAAACTCACGCAACGGCATTTCATGAACCAGGAGCGGGCTACGAAACACGAACTGGCAGGGATAAAGCAGATCAAAGGGCACCGGGTCGCGAAACAAGGCAGCCACCTGCTCCCACGGCGGTGTTTGCGCCGGATCAGGCTGTAATACCGGTGACAGCTTCACGTAGCTGAGTGAGGTGACCTCAAAAAATGCATGCAGTTTTTGAATGGAGAAACAGGAAACTCGATTGCCAAAGGAGTCGGTGTGCTCAGTGAGTAGATCGGGCTCTGGATCGAAGCTGAGGCTAAAATCCTGGCAGCGCTGTGTTTCAGTGTCGCGCGGACGCAGACGTGCGGCGTGGTGCGAGACCGCGACCCGCGAACTGTATTCATACGTGGTGCGATGCGTGATGCGGTAATTCATCGCGTGGGCGTCGGTTCGGCAGGCGGCGCGGTTTCGCTGCTGCTGATGGTGGAATGGGCAAAGTAACCGGCGGTCAGCGCATCGTTCAGCGCCGGCATGGCTTCGATGAGTTGATTGAGCAGTTTCGCAACGTGCGTCTGCGACCAAGTGCCCGGCTCAACGCGTGCCAGCTCGGTGGGATCACACAATTGCAGCTTGGTGCTGTTTTCCAGGAGCACTCGCATTGCCGGAGTGAGCAGCGCAGAATTTTGCTCGCGCGGCAGCAGCTCGAAATGCCGCTCAATGCGCTCAAATTGGAAGCGTAAGCCGCGTGGATTGAGTTCGTCGAGCATCAGCAAGTCATACACGGCAGCAAGCTGCGGTAACAGGCTGTAGCGGTTGCGGTAGGTGATGGTGCTGTCGCCCACTTCAAGGATGGCTTCGAGCAAGCTCGGATTTTCTGCATCTGTGGAGCGCAACCCGGCGCTCAGAAGCTCACATATATAGAGAGTACGTTCAATCCGGTGGCCGGTGTCGAGGAACATCCAGCCCTGAGCGCGCGTCATGTTTTCCTTGGCCAATCCGTGGAAGGAGGCGAGTTCGAGAATGACACGCGTGAGCACATTCAGCGTGTCGGACATCGGCGAGATGCTCGGTGGATGATCAAAGGAGTCGAGGGCATCACTGAGTTGGCTGATAACCCGCCAAGTATCGACGGAGATACGATCACGCAATAGAATGCCAATGCGCTGAATGTGCGTGACGCTGGAGCGAATGGAGGACGGATGCTCCGGATCAAAGACCGCCTGCAGCAAACGGGCTTCGAGCTGCTCCTGCTGGGAAGCCAGTAGGGCTATATCAGCCACATCATCCAGCACCAGCAAACTACGTAGAGCTTCCAGCAGCGGCAGCAGCAGCGGTGTTTCACTCATGCCACTTTCTGGTGAGCAACGCAGCAACGTGGAGCGCAGCAGCCGAGCGCTGGACTCCGCACGTTCCGCGTAGCGACCCAGCCAGTACAAATGATTCGCGACACGACTGCCGAGATTGTGGCCGACACGGCGAAGCTCCACCGGCGTGCGCGTGGTCGTCAGTAGCGTGACATTCTCTACAGGGCCGTCGCTAAGGATCCAGGTGTCCTTGCTGCTGCCGCCTTTCTGCATCGAAACGAGCGGCGAATCAATGCTCGCAGCCACACGCGTCAAAGCACCCGGCATGACCATGTAGCCATCTGCCGTCGCGACGAGATAGACGCGGACGCTGATCGGCTTGTGAACGAGGCGGCCATCCTCCCATGTCGGGGCCGTCGAGAAGGTGATTTTTTCCTGCGCCGCCCAGCGATCCGGCGCAAAGCGCATGCGCTCGATGAAAGCAGCACGTTCGGCGGTCGAAAGCTTCTCGCCGAAGTGGACTTCTCGTCCACGCGCACGGAACGCGCTTTTAATGACCAAGTGGTCGAGATTTTTCTCCATTTCGCCACGCGGACGTTCCTGGCCACACCACCAGGTCGCGACGGAGGGCATGAGCAGGTTTTCGCCGAGCAGTTTGCGACACAAACCCGGCAGGAAGGCCATCATTGCGGGTGCTTCGGCCAGACCGGAGCCGAGAGCATTGGCGAGCGAAACATTGCCTGCACGCACGGCACGCACGAGGCCGGGAACACCGAGCATGGAGTCGTTGCGCAGCTCCAGTGGATCACAGAAATCATCGTCCACACGCCGCAGGATCACATCCACTGGCTCCAAGCCGCTGAGCGTCTTCAAAAAGACGCGGTCATCGCGTACGGTGAGGTCTTCGCCTTCAACCAGTGTGTAACCGAGATAGCGTGCGAGGTAAGCCTGCTCGAAATACGTTTCATTATATGGTCCAGGCGTGAGTAACACGACGCGCGGTTCACCCGCAGGTCGTGGAGCCAATGCTGCGAGAGATTGCTGCATCTGCCGGAAAAATCCGGCCAGACGACGCACCCGTGCATCACGAAACACGTCCGGGAGCAGGCGCGAGGTGATCAAGCGGTTCTCCAGCGCATAACCAGCGCCGGTGGGAATCTGTGTACGATCAGCAATCACCCACCAGCGACCATCCGGTGCACGGGCGATGTCAGCACCATAGACCTGTAGCGGCTTCGCATTCGGCGTTTTAATGCCGTGGCAGGGCCGCAAATAACCCGGCTGCGCCAGCACCATCGCCGCCGGCATGTCTCCTCGTCGAATCAATTGCTGCGGCCCGTAGCTATCATTGAGGATCGCGTTGAGCAGTGTCGCACGTTGGATCAAAGCCTTCTCGATGCCTTCCCATTCGCGCGCGGAGATGACAAACGGAACCGGATCCATCGTCCACGGCGTGTCCATGCCCTTGTCGTCATACACGTTGAAGGTCACCCCACGTTCTGCCAACAAGCGACGGGCCGTATCCGACATGCGCTTCACTCCGGCGGCATCGCGACGTTGCAGGTCGGTGATGACCTGCTCGTAATGCGGCCGCACCTTGCCCGCGTCGTCGCGCAACTCGTCGTAATGCTTAGTCGCATCAGGAGCGTCCACACGCGGAGCCACAACCCGTGGAGTTGCGGCGGAGTGAGGTGTGGAGCTTTGCGATTGGAAGATCAATGCGTGGACAGGTGTGACAACGAAGACGCTGCTAACGATAGTAGGAAACGTTCACTCGCACGCATCCCGTTTCTTTACTTTTAAGAGTGCCTCAAATCGAGGGTGAACGGGAACTCGGGATTGGGAACCGCTGGCGCTACTTTCATCTTTCCAGGTGTGTGGCCATGGCGGAAGAAACGCGAGAGGCGGCGGCTTTCGGCTTCGTAGCCGTTCACGGGGAAGGTATCGTAGCTGCGGCCACCGGGATGCACGACGTGGTAGGTACAGCCGCCGAGGGATCGTTCGTTCCAGAGATCGACAAGATCGAGCGTGAGCGGCGCATGCACGCCGATGGTGGGCTGCAAACAGCTTCCCGGCTGCCAAGCGCGATAACGCACACCGGCGATGAATTCGCCGTTCGTGCCAGTCGGATGCAACGGGACGGTACGACCGTTGCAGGAGATGGCGTAGCGGCCTTCGGTGAGGCCCATGGCTTTGATTTGAATGCGTTCGAGCGATGAATCAACGAAGCGCACCGCACCACCGGCACCGCCTTCTTCACCGAGCACATGCCATGGTTCCAGCGCCTGCCGGATTTCGACGTGGACGTTGCGCGAGGAGAAGTCGCCGCTGAGGGGGAAGCGAAACTCATGATGTGGCGCGAACCACTCGGGCTTGAGTTCGTATCCAGCGCGACGCGTGTCTTCGCAGACGTCCTCAAAGTCGCTCCACGTGAAGTGCGGCAGCATCCAGCGGTCGTGGATGTCGGTGCCCCAGCGGACGAGTGGCTTTTCATAAGGCTCCTTCCAGAACCGGGCGATCAGCGTGCGCAGCATCAGCGCTTGAGCGAGGCTCATGCGTGCATGTGGCGGCATTTCAAACGCGCGCATTTCCAGAAGGCCGAGGCGGCCGGTGGAACTGTCGGGCGAGAAGAGTTTGTCGATGCAGAACTCGGCGCGGTGCGTACTGCCGGTCGAGTCGATCAGCAGGTTGCGGTAGAGGCGATCCACCAGCCAGGGTGAGATGTTGTTGCCAGCATCTTGGGCGGCTTTGAAGGCGACTTCGAGTTCGTAGAGCGAATCATTGCGCGCTTCGTCGATACGCGGGCTTTGGCTCGTCGGGCCCACAAACAGGCCACTGAACATGTAGGACAGCGAAGGATGGTTTTGCCAGTAGCTCACCAGACTGCGCAGCAAGTCGGGACGGCGCAGGAACGGGCTGTCCTTTGGCGATTCCGCACCCATGACGATGTGATTGCCACCACCGGTGCCGGTGTGGCGACCATCGACCATGAATTTCTCCGTGCCGAGTCGGGTAAGGCGTGCTTCGTCGTAAAGCGTCTCGGTGATGTTCACCATTTCGTCCCAGCTCTTGGAAGGCTGCACGTTTACTTCGATCACGCCAGGGTCAGGCGTGACTTTGAGCACATGAACACGTGGGTCAAACGGCGGCGCGTAACCTTCAATGACAATCGGCTGATCAAGCGCGAGCGCGACATCTTCCACAGCGCCCAGACAGCTTAAATACTCCTCCAGAGTCTTCGTCGGCGGCATGAAGACGAAGAGCTTGCCGTTGCGCGGCTCCACACAGAGCGCGGTGCGCACGATTTGATCAGCAGATTGGCCAAAAGCAGGCGGTTGCGCTGCGGGATCGATTGTTTGCGATGACTCGTCGTCTGGCAGGGGTTCCAAACCGATCTGACCGCGTTGTTGTGAAAGTCTCTTCCAGAACGTGGGCGGCACACCGCTTATGCCACGCACAAAATGCTGACGTGAAGGCAGTGGATCGCGATCTTCCATCGGATCTTGTTCGTGCAGATAGGGGTAGCTGCTTTCCTTGACCCACGGCTGCGAATCAAGTGGCAGACGCAGGCCGATGGGAGAGTCGCCCGGGATGAGGTAACAGCGTTCTCCACGCAGGAACCACGGCCCAGTGCTCCAGGCCGTGCCGCCATGCTCGAAGTCGCTCTTCAACGGCAGCACATGGCCCACGACTTTGCCTAGGCCCTGCTCGAAGACTTGAGCCAAACGTTGGCGCTCTTCCTTGTCTTTGAGGTTCGATTTGAGCGGGTCCACGTTCACCGGCAGCCTGCGCTCGCGCCAGAGGTAGTAGAATGTGTCTTCGTAGGTGGGCATCACCCACTTGCCACCACAGCCAAGACGCTCCGCTAGTGCATGAACAAAACGCGCGGAGCTGTTTTCATTGGCGCCGTAATCGGTCTGCATATCGGCAAACAAATGCGGATGCGCCCACACGGGCTGGCCGTCTTTGCGCCAGTAACAGCCGTAGGACCAGCGCGGCAGCGACTCACCGGGATACCACTTGCCTTGGCCGTAATGGAGGAACGCACCGGGGGCGAAGCGGTCTTTGAGCCGCTTGATCAGTTCATCGGACAGACGGGCCTTCATCGGTCCCACCGCCGTCGTGTTCCACTCAGGACCATCCATGTCGTCGATGGAAACAAAGGTCGGTTCTCCACCCATCGTCAGGCGCACATCGCTCTCTTCGAGTTCTTTGTCCAAAGCATGACCCAGTGCGGCGATCTCCGCCCACTGCTCCTCAGTGTAGGGTTTCGTCACGCGCGGTGTCTCGAAGATGCGCTCGATCTTCATGTCGAACTCAAACTTCGTTTCACATGGCTCGACGAGGCCGCTGATCGGTGCCGCACTCTGCGGATCGGGCGTGGCGGCGAGAGGAATGTGGCCTTCACCGGCAAACAGGCCGGAAGTTGGATCGAGACCGATCCAGCCTGCGCCAGGCAGATAAACCTCGCACCACGCATGTAGATCGGTGAAATCGACCTCAGAGCCGCTTGGGCCGTCGAGAGATTTCACATCCGCCTTGAGCTGAATCAGGTAGCCGCTGACGAAACGCGCCGCGATGCCGAGGCGGCGCAGGAGTTGCACCATCAGCCACGCAGAGTCACGGCATGAGCCAGTGCCCAGAGTGAGGGTCTCCTCGGGCGTCTGCACGCCCGGCTCCATGCGGATGCTGTATTTGATGTCCTTCCAGAGCTTTTGATTGATAGCCACCAGCACATCATTCGTCCGCGGTGGCCAAGGCTTCATGGCTAGGAGTTCTTTCTCCACGCTGGTGTAGTAATCCGTAAATTTTGGCGTGAGGTCGATGCAGCGAAGAAACGGGGCCAACTCCTGGTCCAAGGCCGCATCGTAATCGAAGGGGAAATTCTCCGCAGCAGGCTCGAGGAAGTAATCAAAGGGGTTAAAAACCGCCATTTCGGCCACCAGATCGACCTCGACGGTGAATTCCGTGGTCTTTTTCTCGAAAACCAGCCGGGCGAGGTAGTTCGACTGCGGGTCCTGCTGCCAATTCAGGAAGTGCTGCTCAGGGGTGACCTTCAGCGAGTAACTAAGGATGCGCGTGCGCGAATAGGGTGCCGGGCGTAGTCGCACCACCTGCGGGCCGAGGGAAATCGGGCGTTCGTAACGGTAACTAGTGCGGTGGTGAAGGGCGACGTGGATGGACATGCGGAGGTTGGTACGGGCGGGAACTCAAGGCCAGCTTGGTTATATTTAGCAAGTTCGCGGCCAATCTTGACATTAGGCGCGGGAAAACTGCTGTCCCATCTTGCCACCCCACGAAATCGCGAGACTATGGGCGCGAATCTTGTCCAACCCTCGCCATGCCTCAAAAATCCGCCGCTCCCGTCACGATCCGCCCCATCAAGAAGCTGATGGTCGCGAACCGCTCTGAAATCGCCATCCGCGTCATGCGCGCGGCGACAGAACTGGGATTGAAAACGGTTGGTATCTACGCGCAGGAGGACCGCTTCTGCCCGCATCGCTTCAAGGCGGATGAGGCCTATGAACTGAACAAGGACAAGGGGCCGCTCGGTGCCTATCTCGACATTGAAGGAATCGTGGCGCTGGCGAAGGAGAAGGGCGTGGACGCCATCCATCCCGGTTACGGCTTCCTGAGCGAGAATCCGAAGTTTGCGCAGGCTTGTGCGGATGCGGGCATCATCTTCATCGGACCTGAGGCGAAGATCCTCGACATGATGGGCGACAAAACGGCGGCACGCGAAGTGGCGCGTCGAATCAAGGTGCCGATCCTCGAAGGCACGGACGAGCCGGTGAGTGATCGCAAGGAAGCCATCGCGGCGGCGAAGAAGATCGGCTTCCCGCTGATCATCAAGGCGGCCTTCGGTGGTGGTGGTCGCGGCATGCGCATCGTGCGTGAGGCCAAGGACCTCGAAAAACTGCTCGATGAGGCGCAGACCGAGGCAGAACGCGCTTTTGGCAATGGAGCGGTGTTTTTGGAAAAATTCGTCGGCAAAGCGAAACACATCGAAGTGCAGATTTTGGCCGATAAACACGGCACCGTGCTGCATTTGCATGAGCGCGACTGCTCCGTGCAACGCAGGCATCAGAAGGTCATCGAGCAGGCGCCGAGCTATGGCGTGAAGCAGGAGATCATTGACGACCTGTGCGTTGCGGCGGTCAAATTGGCCCGTGAAGTGAACTACACGCATGCAGGCACCGTCGAGTTCCTCGTCGATCACGAAACGGGCGAGTGGTTCTTCATCGAGATGAATCCACGCATTCAGGTGGAGCACACGGTGACCGAAGAAATCACGGGCATCGACATCGTGCGCAGCCAGATTTTGATCGCTCAGGGCCATGCGATGCACGCGGAGCCTCTGGCGCTGCCTGTGCAGGACAAGATCGAGAAGAGTGGTTTCGCCATCCAGTGCCGCATCACCACAGAAGACCCGGAGAACGGATTCACGCCGGACTTTGGCAAAATTTTGACCTACCGCAGCGCCGGTGGCTTCGGCATCCGACTCGATGGCGCTCTCGGAGCCACGAATGCGGTCATCACGCCGTATTACGACTCCATGCTGGTGAAGATGACCGTCTTTGCCCGCACCTACCAGCAGGCGCTCGATCGCATGGACCGCGGCCTGCGTGAGTTCCGCATCCGTGGCGTGAAGACGAACATCCCGTTCCTCATGAACGTGGTGCATCACCCCGAGTTCATGGCGGGTCAGGCCACCACGCGCTTCATCGACAACAATCCCGATTTGCTCAAGTTCGTCGCTCGCAAAGACCGTGCATCAAAGCTGCTCAGTTATCTCGCTGACACCATCGTGAACGGCAATCCGCATGCGAAAGGCCACAAGATCGATAAGGCCTTCACCGCGCCGCCGATTCCGAAGAGCGACCACCGCGTCGAGCCTGCCAAGGGCACGAAGCAGTTGCTCACCGAGATGGGGCCGGAGAAGTTCTGCAAAGACTGGGTCGCCAAGCAGAAGCGTCTGCTGCTGACCGACACCACGATGCGTGATGCGCATCAGTCGCTGCTCGCCACCCGCATGCGCACCTTTGACATGCTCGCCGTCGCGGATGCTGTGGCACGCCGCACGCCGAATCTTTTCAGCCTCGAAATGTGGGGCGGCGCGACCTTTGACGTGAGCATGCGCTTCCTCCGCGAAGATCCGTGGGAGCGTCTTCGTCAGATCCGCGCCAAGGTGCCGAACATCCTGCTCCAGATGCTGTTCCGTGGCTCGAACGCCGTCGGCTACACGAACTACCCGGACAATGTCGTGAAGGGCTTCATCAAACATGCCGCCGAGAACGGCATGGACATCTTCCGCATCTTTGATTCGCTCAATTACCTGCCGAACCTCACCGCTGCGATGGATGCGGTGCGTGAAGACACCACGAGCATCTGCGAAGGCACACTTTGCTATACCGGCGACATCCTTGACCCGAAACGCGACAAGTACGACCTGCAATATTACGTCCGCCTCGCCAAGGAACTCGAGAAGATGGGCGCGCACATGCTTTGCATCAAAGACATGGCGGGCCTCGTGCGTCCGTTCGCTGCGAAGAAGCTCGTCAAAGCGCTCAAAGACGAAGTCGGCATCCCGATTCATTTCCACACGCATGACACCAGCGGCCTGAATGCCGCCAGCTATCTCGAAGCCGCCATCGCAGGCGTTGATGTCGTCGATTCGGCCATCGCGTCCATGTCCGGCGGCACTTCGCAGCCGAACTTGAACTCGATCGTTGCCGCGATGCAGAACACGCCGCGCGACACCGGACTCGATGTCGAGGCGTTGCAGGAATTCAGCGACTACTGGGCTGCCGTCCGCGCTTTCTACAAGCCATTCGACACCGCCGAGCCCTACGGCACCGCCGAAGTTTATCTCCACGAGATGCCCGGCGGTCAGTACACCAATCTCAAAGAGCAAGCCACCGGCATGGGCCTCGGCCCACGCTGGTCTGAGATCGCGCATGCGTATGCGGAAGTGAACCAGCTCTGCGGCGACATCGTCAAAGTCACGCCATCGAGCAAAGTCGTCGGCGATTTGGCCATCGAGTGCGTCGCCCGCGGCGTGAAGCCCACCGACATCATCAACCTCCAAGGCACTAAGTGGAGCAAGGACGTCACCAGCATGTTCGAAGGTTGGCTCGGTGAGCCTTTCTACGGCATGGAGCCCGAGAAGGCCGCTGATTCGCGGAAAAAGTGGAACAAGCTCGCCGATGCCATCGTCGGCAAAGGCGGCAAGCGCATCAAAGGCCGCCCCGGCACCCACGCTGCCAAGATCAAGCTTGAAGACGTGCGCGCTGAGCTTGAAACCAAGATGAAGAAGAAGCCCACCGAAGACGATGTGTGGAGCTACCTTATGTATCCCGATGTCTTCCTGAAGTTCGCCGACTTCCGCAAGACCTACGGCGACGTCGCCGCCCTGCCGACGCCCGCATATTATTACGGCCTGCAGGACAAAGAAGAGATCCACATCAGCCTCGAAGAAGGCAAGACCCTCTTCGTACGCCTCCTCAACATGACCGAGGCCGACGCCAACGGGCAGCAGACCGCCATCTTCGAACTAAACGGCTACCCGCGCCACACCACCGTCACCAACAAAGCCCTCGCCAAAAATGCCGTCACCAAAACCAAAGCCGATCCCGCCGATCCTACCCAAGTCGGTGCTCCGATGCCCGGCATGGTCGCCAGCATCGCCGTCAGCGTCGGTCAGAAGGTCAAACAAGGCGACACCATCGCCACCCTCGAAGCCATGAAGATGTTCGCCGCCGTCGCCTCACCCGGTGCCGGCACCGTCAGCGAAATCTGCGTCAAGATCGGTGAGAGCGTGGAGAGCAAGGATCTGCTGGTGAGACTCACAAAATAGGTCTTACTAAGACCTATCAACGTCTAGGCTAGAACCATGAAACTGCAAAAAATCGAGATCGAAAACTACCGGTCTATCAAAAAGCTCGACTTTGTTTTCGAGCCTCGGTGCCGCGTCCTAGTCGGAATTAACGAATCCGGTAAATCGAACATACTGCACGCCCTTTCGCATCTTGATCCAGATGTGAAAGTGAGTGCGCATGATTTGCGTGAAGCAGGCCGCGACGAAGACGGGAGCCTTAAAGGACGGATCTGGTTCCGGTTCCAATTGGAAGATTTTGAATGTGAGCAAGTCACCTCTGAACTGGCAAAACTGATGTTCGGAATCGACGTCAAGCTGGACAAAATAGCCAGTTTCAAGGGGCAAAATTACACTGTTTCTGAATTCGTGAGGTCGAAGCGCAACGTTCTATGGAGAGTCGAAATAAACTCAGAGTTAAAAGTAGCTACACATTTTGATTTGGAAGTCGGGTGGCTGCTCACGGGAAAGATAGGCGTGCCAATTCCTACCTCCAAGACATCGTTAACTCTGCCAGACGACAACATCGTCCAGCTCAAAAGCTTTTTATTGGTGAATTATGATGAAGACTCAGGTGTTCCCAATGACCAAGTGCTACCCGCGAGTGTTCGATCGCTGAACGACGCCTATGGGAAAGTGATTCGCGATTATGTGAAACAGGCACTGCCGCCAGTGATCTTTTGGGAATATAATGAGCGCAATCTCCTACCCGCTCGTATCGATATCAATGAGTTCGTCGCCGACCCTGATTCGTGCGCGCCTCTCAAGCACATGTTTGCTCTCGGTGGTTATACTGATCCTTCGGAAGCTATTCAGAATGCCCAAAAGCTAGGGCGCATGCGAAATCTATTGGAGAAAGTCTCTGGCTTTACTACCAAGCACATGAAGAATGTGTGGCGTGATTTGAAGAATGTGGAAGTCGAACTGGCACAGAACGGTGATTTGATAGAATCGTTTGTGAGGGATTCGGAAAATGTGTACCAGTTTGCTAGGCGCAGTGATGGGTTTAAGCGTTTCTTCACCTTTCTTTTGATGGTGTCCGCGAAGGTTAAGGCGAATGCGCTAGAAGGGGCAGTTTACCTTCACGACGAACCTGAAATTGGCCTTCAATCTACGGGGGCTCAATATCTGAGGGATGAACTCATCAAGATCGCAAAATCAAATTTTGTGGTCTACAGCACGCATTCGATTTTCATGATCGACAGGGAGAATATCGGCAGGCATTTGATCGTTAAAAAAGACAATGAGATCACGTCGGTTACACCAGTCAATCAAGCCAATATCGTTGATGAAGAAGTTATCTACAATGCGCTTGGTTGGTCCGTTTTTGAATCGTTAAAAGAAACCAATCTAGTATTTGAGGGATGGCGTGACCACCGGCTTTTCAAAGCTGCGATCAGCCGTTTGCCAGCTTCACACAAAACACATTTGGCTCCCGTTCAGTCGTTTGGTGCCTGCTTCGCTAAAGGCTGCAAAGATGTTCGGAATGTTACTCCTTTGTTAGAGCTGGCTAATCGACGTTGTTTTATCGTCTCCGACAGCGACTGCGTAGCGAAGCAAAATCAACGGGATTATGAGGGGTGGGGGACTTGGTTCTGTTATGACGACTTGGATTCAGCCTCACCTTTGACAGCGGAAGACTATGTTAAGCCAACTGCTCTACTTCACGCGATCAAAGCCGTTGCCGACAGGCATGAGGTCGATACAAAGAACCTTCCAGAACTTTCCACTGTCACTTCAGATCGTATCGGTGTTGTACGGAATTGGTTCCGGCAACACCATAAGGCTGATAAAAACGGGCTGGATGCGCTGATGCATGAGTTTAAGTCGGCAGTCTTTAACGAAATCAAACCAGCACAGGTTGAACCCTCCTATTATGACATGCTTTCCAAGCTTGTGGGAGAGTGCAACAAATCGGCATGACATGATCATTAAAGCCCACCGGGCTTGCGTCATGCAGCCCAGGAGTGCCGAGCGATAGCGAGCGCTCTCCTGGAAACCGCACCGCCCCCGATCCTCGCCGGATCACGAATCTCAACGAGGTTCCGTCTTTCGTCACACTTGACGGAAGAGGCGGCCCGAAATCCTGTCAGCCTTCCACTGAACGTCATGCGCTCCTGGCATGTCACTGATGCACTGCGCACACTTTTACCCCCTCTCATGAAACAAAACCTGAATGTCTTTGCCGCCCTTTTCATCAGTCTGACCTGCTCGCTGCACGCGCAAGAGGCGGCGGATGTTCCCGGCTCCAAAGATCCCGCCGGACTGAAGCGCTATGAGGGCACGCGCACCACATTTTATGAGGAGAAAGCCTTCGACAGCTACACGCTGCCACTGGGCAAGCTGACGAAAAAGCCGAACGTGAACATTTTTGCCAAAAGCCTCACGCTGGAGGGCAAGGTGACGAAGGTGACCTACGTCAGCAATGATCCTCAGCGCACGGCATTGGAAGTCTTCAAAAACTACCAGAGCGAACTCGCTGCTGGTGGCTGGGAGACGCTATGGGAAGGCACGGGCGAGGAACTCAGCGCTGGCAAAGGTCTTCTGTTTCACTCGCTCTTTGGGAACCGGCCCGGCGGCACTTTTGCCATTAGTCACCCAGGTGCTCGCTACCTCGCCGCGAAGAAAGGCGGCGCTCATCTGGCGCTGTTCGTGGCGAATTACAAAGCCGGCACGGTAACCCCGAAGAGCTTGCAGCCAGCAGCGGGCGTGCCCGTGATCGCGCTGGATCTGATCGAGACCCAGGCCATGGAGGAGAAGATGGTGCTGGTGAAAGCCGAGGAGATGGCCTCAGGGATCCTTCAGCAGGGATCGGTGAACCTCTATGGCTTCCACTTTGACACCGCCTCTGCCACCTTGAAGCCGGAATCCGACGCCACGCTCGATGAAGTGGCGAAGCTGCTGAAATCCGATGCGGCGCTGCGCCTGCTCGTCGTCGGCCACACGGACATCGTAGGTCAGTTCGAGGGGAACATCGAGTTGTCCAAAAACCGTGCGGCATCGGTCGTGTCCGCTCTCACGAAGCGCGTCCCCGCCGCCGCCTCAAAGCTCACACCCTGCGGTGTCGGCTACCAGTGCCCGATCGCCAGCAACAGCAGCGAAGAAGGCCGTGCAAAGAATCGCCGTGTGGCGCTGGTGAAAGTGGAAACCTGAGACACGGGTCTCCTAGGCTAGGGGCTATGTGCATTGATGAACTCAATGCGATCTTCGGGACTATCAATGTCCTGATCCACCAGATGCCGGATAAGTGATGCGGGGTCATGAACGACCTCATCTCACTCTCCCTACAGGCAGCAGGCGTGATTCTCGCCGCTGATTTCGTTGCCGGACTCGTCCACTGGGCCGAGGACGCTTACATCCGCGAAGACACGCCCTGGCTTGGCACATGGATCGGCCGCCCGAACATCGTGCATCATCACCTGCCACGGCGCATGGCGCGTCACACCTGGTGGGAGAGCAATCGCGAGCTACTGCTGGCGATGGGCCTCATGGTCATCGTCGCCGCGCTGCTGGGCTGTTTGACCTGGCATGTGTGGCTCTTTGCCCTTGTGGGCGGCAATGCAAACGAGGTTCACAAGTGGTCCCACCGCACGCGGCGTGAGAACGGCGCGTTCATCACGCTACTGCAGGATCTGCGCCTGCTGCAAACCCCGCATCATCACGCGATCCATCACACGAACCCAAAAGAGGTGAACTACTGCCCGATCACCAACGCACTGAACCCCGTGCTTGATGCGTTGCGCTTCTGGACAGGCCTCGAGTCGCTGCTGGCACACACCATCGGCCTGAAACGCCAGCCGGACAGTTCCGTGCCCGGTCAGGGCACCGCGCCAGAATGGATCATCGAAATGCGTCGTGCGGGCTGATCACTTCACCGCGATAACCTGCGCGGTAACACCGGGCCGCAACGCCATCGCATCCCCTACCCTTCTGCCAATGAGCTTCTGCCCCAAGGCTGACGCAGGCGTGATGACAACGATCTCTTTGCCCTCATGCATGATCTCCGTCCCACCAGCGAACGGACCGAGGAAGTAATGGGCTCGTTCTTCGGGTGTCTCCAAACTCACCAGCGCACCCAGCGTGATCGCCGCGCCTGACTCAAACTCATTCCCTGACAATGCCCCAAACGCCCGCACTGCCTCCTGCAATTCTGCCACACGCTGCGCCTGACCTCTGGCGACATACGAAGCCTCCAGTGTGCGCGTGTCATACTTGTTCTCGGCCCTGCTGTCCGGGTCCGTCGCCGCCGCAAACGCACCCTGCGCCGCACGCGTCAGGGATGCGAGTTCAGCATTCAGCACGGCGAGGAATTGATCGAGTACGGCTTGTTTGTTCACGCGGTTTGCTTTGGCATCGCCAGCTTGATTACTTCCCCGCATTCTTGAACACCTCAGGGTGATCCAGCAGCACCTTCTTCACGCGTTCCACCTGTGAAGGCGGGCAATCGCCGGTCCAATTGGACTGTTCGATCACGTTCCGTCCGCCAATGGAACCGGCAATAACAAGGGCCGACAAAATGGACCCGAGCATGTCAGGATGCGTTCCGTCTTCTGCATGCAGTGGCAAAGCGGGATAGATATCCTGCACCAGTCGCCAAAAATCTCCCACGGGGCTGACGATGACATTGGCTCCTGGATTTTGAGCCACAGCCGACTGCACCGCTTTCACATTCGCCAGACGGATGCGCGCGTGCGCCTCCTCGGGGTTAGCCCCAGTGGATAGCGCATCCTTCTTGTTCTGTTTCCACAGGCTCTCATGCCGTACCCACACCTGGAAATCGACAATAAGCATCTGCGGATTCACTTCACGCGCTAGGGCCACCAGTTTAGACAGCCCGCCGCTCATGTACAACTGCGCTTCTGAATCTATTCCCGCCAGGGATGAAATCACGCTCTGCTCTTGCACGACGACCACATCCCACGGCTTTCCATCGTCCGCGCCTTGTTTCAGCAGAGCTAGAGCATTCGGATCCATGGCATGTTGCTGCAGCATATAACTGCCCACCAAGTAACTTCCGATATGCGGTGCCTGCACCTTGGACGATAGCAGCAGTTCTCCCACGATGGCTGGCAGGCCATTGTTCGCGGTGTAACTGTTGCCGAGAAACAAGATGCGCACATGCGGCAGCCCTTCTTCGGCAGCGTATGCACGAAAGCCAATGGCACCTAATCCTGCGAGGAGAAGTCTGCGTCGGGAACAACCTGGAAGCGCTGAATCAAACGGCATAAAGACTGTGGCTCATTATTTCAGTGAAGCATCCGCAGCGCCATCGGCTTGGCGATACAAACTCGTCGGAATGAGCATCTGCGGTGGCAGTTCCTCGCCCTTCGAGTGGCGCAGGAAAGCACGCACGACCTCCACACCCATCTTATCTGGGAACTGAATCGGATCGGCGTAAATCTTGCCATCTTTGATCGCCTGCTTGCCTTCGGGTTGCCCATCGAAGCCGATGATCACGACCTTGTCGGCCTTGCCCGCCTTTTCCAACGCACCCCGCGCACCTAGAGCAGAAGGATCATTGATCGCAAAGATGCCCACCATGTCCGCATGCGCTTGCAGCATGTCCTCGGCGGCCTTGTAGCCCTTGTCCTTCGCGCCACCACCATCGAGTTCGCTCACGATCTCGATCTTCTGCGCCGCCGTCGCGTTGTGCGCATCCAGCACCTCCTTGAAGCCTTTCACACGCAGGATGCACGACTCCACCTGTTTCAAATCGAGCACGCCAATCTTGCCGCCTTGGCCCTTGAGCGCCTCGATCATTGCTTTGCCCGCTTCCTTGCCGCCGCCAAAGTTATCCGTCGCCACTTGCGTCACAATCTTCACACCAGGCTCGTTGCACGGCACATCCACGGTGAACACCGGAATGCCCGCTGCGTTTGCTTCCTGAATCACCGGCACGATCGCTTTGGAATCCGCCGGACTCAGCACGATCGCCACGGCCTTCTTTACGATGAAATCCTTCACCTGATTGCTCTGCCGCGCCACATCGCTGTCCGCGCTCACCACCAGCGTGTCATACCCATGCTTCGCCGCTTCAGACGCGATGTTGTCGCCAATGACTTTGAAAAACGGATTCTGCAACGTCAGCAATGACACGCCAATCGTGCCTTTCGTCGCCGCAGCGGGTTTATCCGAGGTTTTGCCGCAAGCGGCGATCAAGGCGGTGCAGGCGAGAATGAAGAAGCGTGATTTCATACTTCGCTCAAACGCTGCTGCATCGTCCGAATTGCATCTCGCAATTCCTTGATGCCCTCCGTTCCAGCCACAAAGTGGCCGATCACCGAGCGAAACTGCGCTGCAAGATTGGGATTGTTCGGAGCAACCTTTGCCAGGACCGGTTCGATCATCTGCCGCACTATCGCCACAAAGGTATTGCCGTTGAAAAAACAAAACGGTGCCAGGCAGTGGCACTCATACGCGACCAGCAAGGCACGCTCCAAACTGACTGACTGCCCACGACAGGACTCCCACAGGCTGCGGGCGGGATCATGGCCGTCGGAGGTGGTTTTGTGCAGCACGTTTTGGTGCTGGCAAAGCGCGGCATTGAGCCGCGCCACCATCTCCCATGGAAATTTATCAAGCCAGTTTTGCTTCCACACGGCGCTTCAAGTATTTGGCTGCAAGTTCCGCCGCGTCCTGCTTCAATCCTTCAACTCCGCGGCTTTTCAGATGGCCTATGCCGGTCGTTTTGAGTCTCGGCTCAGCGACGAAGCGGTCTTGGATCGCCAGCGCATCCGCCAGCAAATCCTGGAACACATCAGCTTCGCCACGCAGCGATGAATCATTCGATTTCATGCCTATGGATAACCGAAAGCCTCGCCCATTGCCAGATCATTCCTGCGCATAAATCAGGAACCTCTTCCTTCGTTCCTCAAAGACCCTCATCTCGGCACTCCACGGTTCCACCACCCTCTGCCACGTCTCTCCGCTTCGAATCGCCTTCACGCTTTTGTCGCGATTCAGCAGCGTATTCACTTTTTCCAGCGCAAAAGACTGCGGATACAGCCGCTGCAACACCGTGGCGATGGCGATGCCAGTCTGCACCGGGCGCAAGGCGCCACGATCCGTGATCGTGATCCTCACACCACCGCACGCTTCGTTTTTGAAAACACTTGTCGTCGGTGTGAAGCGCACGGGTGTGAATCTCACACCGGGCAGGCCGAGCTTGTTGAGTTCATGCGCGAGACGCAGATCGTTTACATACGGCGCGCCGAACACTTCAAACGGCGAGTCGGTGCCGCGACCGACGCTGATGCTGAATTCGAGCAAACCGATGCCCGGATATAGCTGCGCGGCATTGAGGGAGCGCATGTTTGGCGATGGATTGATCCACGGCAGGCCCGTTTGATCAAACAACATGCCGCGTCGCCAGCCTTCGACCGGAATCACCTTCAAATCGCAGTTCATCTGCCGTTCCGCGTTCATCATCGCTGCCAGTTCACCCGCCGTCATGCCATGGCGCAACGGGATGGTGTGTGTGGCGGTGAAAGCCTCCTTGTCTGGCACGACGGGTCCTTCCACGGCGATGCCGCCGATGGGATTCACACGATCCAGCACATAAAACGCTTTCTTCACTTTCGCGGCAGCCTCCATGCACACGCGGAGCGTGCCGATGTAAGTGTAAAAGCGGCAGCCGATATCCTGAATGTCGAAGACGAGCGCATCGACGTCCGCCAATTGCTCCGTCGTCGGTGCTCGCTGCTCGCCATACAGACTGAGCACCGGCAGCCCCGTCTTCGAGTCCTTCGAGTTGCTGATCTTCTCCTGATCGAGTTCACCACGGATGCCATGCTCGGGACTGAAGAGCTTTTTTAGCTTCACGTCCGGTGCCGAGGCCAGCAGATCGATCGTGCTGCGCCGCTGCGCATCGACGCCCGTTTGATTCGTGATCAAGCCGATGCGCAGACCTTTCAAATCGGCAAACTTGCGCCGCACCAGCACGTCGATGCCATTGAGCACCGTCGGCACTTCTTTTTCATCACGCGGCCATGGCGAGGCACTCACAGGCGCAAAGCTCATGCCCTGTGCCGCCGCTGTGCCGATCTCTTCATATAAGTCACGCACACTACCGCCGCTTTGCGGATGCAGCCGTGAACTCATGAAAATCACGAAGGTCTTTGTCTGTGGCTCGATCCAGATGCTGGTTCCGGTGAAACCGGTGTGCCCGAAGGACCCCATCGGAAACAATTTTCCGCGCGGTCTGCTAAACAGCGAATCGATGTCCCATCCGAGCCCGCGCCGCTCAAACACCGTCGCCATCGTCTGCGGTGTCGTCATGAGCTTCACGGTAGCCGGTTTGAGCATACCCGCACCGTCAGCGAGAATCATCCGCGCATACTTGGCCAAATCTGAAGCCGTCGTGAATAAGCCCGCGTGGCCCGTCACACCGCCCATCTTCCGTGACGTCGGATCATGCACCACACCGCGCAACATCACGCCATTTTCATCCTTCTCCGTCGGTGCGATGCGTGCCTTCCAGTCGTCGGGAGGCAAAAACCGCGTCGCATACATCTTCAGCGGCTCAAACACGTTTTTCGTCGCGAACTCATTCAAAGCCACACCACTCACACGCCGCACGATTTCGCCCAGCAGGATGAAATTGATGTCCGAATAGCGGAAAAAGCGATCTGGCGGCCCATCTGGCTCCAATTCGACCGCGCGGCTAATTCCCGCCTCATAGCCCGTCCACTCCGGCTCTTTCGGAATGCCCGGACGCAGGCCTGATGTATGCGTCAGCAGATGCCGCACCGTGATCCCACTGCGAAACTCCGGCACATATCGCCGCACCTCGGCCTCGAGTTCGATCTTGCCCTGCTCCATCAAGATCAAAACACTCGGCAGCGTCGCCACCACCTTCGTCAGCGATGCCGCATCAAACACCGTATCCTCCGTCATCGCCTCTTTGCTTGGAGAAAGCGCCCGCTGACCCACCGCCAGCGTCATTGTCTTCTCGCCGCTCTCAACGTGCAGCACAGCCCCCGGCGGATTGCCCTTCCCCACCGCCTTGCGCACGACCTCGCGCACAGGATCGAACTCGTCCGCATGAACAAGCGTGAAAAGAAGAAGGAATGAAAGCGAACGCAGCATGACGAGCATCCTGCCAGCTACGTCGCCTGGATGGCTACTTCTTTTTCGTCTTTGCCGCCGGTTTGCCTGCCTTTGGACTCTCAAAGGTCGGAGCGATGGTGCCCTTCTCCCATACCGCAATCGCAGCGACGAGTTCCTTCACCACCTCCGGCTTCTCAGCGGCGAGGTTCTTCGTTTCGCCGACATCAGCGGCCAAATCATAGAGTTCCGGCTCCGCTTTGCCATTGCGCACGAGCTTCATGTTCCCGCGTCGCACGGCGTTGTTGCCGCCAGGACCACCGGTGCGCCAGAACAGCAGTTCATGCGGCGCTCCACTCTTTTCGCCACTCAAGAATGGCAGCAGATTCACGCCATCGATATTCTTCGGCGTTAACTCCATCGATTCCGCCGCCGCGAGCGCGGTGGGCAGGAAATCCAGCGCGATCACCGGCTGGTCAAATGTCCCCGGCTTGATCTTCGCCGGCCAGCTCACCAGAAACGGCACGCGCATTCCACCTTCATACACCATGCCCTTCGCACCACGCAGCGGCGAGTTGTCGGTGAAGTTGGTGCCGCTCTTACCGGCGAGATTCGGACCGCCATTGTCACTCACGAAGTAGATCAGTGTGTTCTCGCGCTGCTTCGTCTCGTCAAGCTTTGCCATCACCCCGCCAATGGCCGCGTCCAGCGCGCAGACCATCGCCGCGTAAGTGCGGCGGCTGTCGTTTTCTATGTGCTTGAGTTTCTCCAGCCACTCCTTGGGTGCTTGCAGCGGCGTGTGCGGCGCATTGAAGGCCAGGTAAAGCATCCAGGGCTTCGCTTCGGCTGCATGTCGCCCCACAAACGCCGCCGCCTCGTCGCCGAAGTGCTCGGTGAGGTATTTCGTCTGCGCTTCGTCCTTCCCGTTGCGGTTCAGCGGGATGTTGTACTCCGCACCGCCGCCCGCGCCGGGGAAATACACATGCCCGCCACCCAGCGCGCCAAAGTACTCGTCAAACCCGCGCTTCATCGGATGAAACTGCGGATGCGCGCCGAGATGCCATTTGCCGACGGCTCCGGTCGTGTAGCCCGCCTGCTGCATCAGCGCTGGAAACGTCGTCTCCTGCAGCGACAAGCCCGCCGTCGTGCTGTCCGGCAGCCACGCCGGATTGTTCTCATGCCCGAAGCGATGTTGATAACGTCCGGTCATGATCCCAGCACGCGTCGGACTGCAAAACGGATGCGACACATAGCCATTCGTGCAGCGCAAGCTCTGTGCGGCCAACTTGTCCAGATGCGGCGTTGGAATCTCCTTCGAGCCTTGGAAACCGACATCGTTGTAGCCGAGATCATCGGCGATGATGACGAGCACATTGGGTTTGGCGGCAAAAGCAGGCGCTGCGAGCAGCAGGACAAAAAGAAACGAAAGAATAGGGCGCATGGTGATGATATGAGCGCCCACCAAACGAACGCCCAATCTCTATGTTTCACTTCATGCTTGCATCCATGCCAAAAATCCGTCATGCCCGAAGCATGAAGCCCTATCTGCTCCTTCTGCCACTCGTTCTGACCCACTGCGGCGATGAACCCAAGAAAACCGCGCCTGCTCCAGCGCCGAAGCCTGTGGTCGCTGAAAAGCCTGCTGCGCCTGCTCCAGCCAAAGCGGAGCCGAAAGAGGTTTATTGGACGCAGGAGATGATGCATACGGAGATCAAGTATCATAACCCCGGCTACACAGGCGATGGCCAGTTCAACATCGAAGGCGGCAAGGTGATCGCACTGAGCCTGCGCGGGGCGAAGATCGAGAACGTGAAGTTTTTGCAGCACATCGAACCGCTGGCGTTGGATTTGAGCGAGACGCCGATCACCGATCTGCGGCCGATGCAGGGGAAGAAGCTGGTGGAGCTGTATCTTGAGGACACCAAGGTGCGTGATCTGTCACCGATCCGCGGAATGCCCTTGGAAAAACTCTATTTGAGCCGCACACCGGTCGAGAATCTGAGTGCGCTGGAAAACATGCCACTGACAGAGTTGAATGCCGTCGGCTGCCCGGTGGGAGACATCTCGGGTATCGCAAAATGCCCGATCACCATGCTGTGGCTCACGGATTGTCCGGTGGTGAACATCAGCGCACTCAAAACGGTGCCGCTGGTGAGTGTGACGCTGCATCGCACGAAGGTGAAGGACTTGTCGCCACTCAGCGGCACGGCCTTGCAGCGCCTGCACATCGCCGAAACGCCGGTGACCGATCTCACGCCGCTCAAAGGCATGCAGCTCACGCGGCTCGTCTTCACCCCGGCGAATATCACGGCGGGCATTGATGTGGCAAAATCGTTACCATTGCAGGAGATTGGCACGCGGTTTGACGACGGTGCCAAGGACTTGCAGCCGCCGGCTAGTTTTTGGCCCGCCTACGACGCGGCGGTCAAAGCGGCGCCCAAACCGTGAGAATTCGCAGATTTGTCTTGTCGTTGCTACCTAGCTCCTGACAGAATCACGGCGAATTCAATGAAAGAGTTTGCTTACATCCATGACGAGAAGCAGAACCCGTCGCCTCTGCGTGCGGTGCCTGCGCTCGCGAGTTTTAGCGATGACCAACTTGATGATGTGCTGAACTCCAGCAGCCTGCTCCAGTGCGAGCCGGGGGATCACATCATCAAAGAAGGCAGCATCGACTCCCGCATCTATGTCCTGCTCAGCGGTGAGCTCGAGGTGCGGGTCGGCGGCAAAAAAGTCGCTGCCATCACCCGCATCGGTGAAGTTTTCGGCGAGTTGGCGCTCGTGAACCAGGACAAGCGTCTCGCTTCCGTCATCGCCTCGGTGAAGTCCGTCTGCCTCGCGGTGGACCAAAAATTTCTTCAAGATATCCACCCGCGCGAGGAAGATCCGGACTTCCACGCCGCGCTTTACGAATTCGTCGCTCGTCTCGTCGTGCGCAAGCTGGAGGCCACCTCACGTCGTCTTGCCGAAGTCGAAAAGGAACTGAAGCTGCTACGTGAATCGCAACCTGTCGCTGAAATCAAAGCGGTAGCAGTACCTAAGCTCAAGCGTCCGGCGAAACGTGCCCCTGCTGGCAGAAAGCCTGTTCGTAGGAGGTAATCTCCCTCAGGACCCGGCACCAATCGTGATGCGCCTTGCAGGAATCGGTGATTCGATGATGCCGAGTTCCGTTTCTTGTTTCAAACGGAGTTGCCCGCATGCGGCGGCAATGTCGTGACCTTTTTCGCGGCGTAGCGTAGCAGTGACGCCAGCATTCGTGAGCACGGCGAGGAAGGCGTCCTGGCTGGCTTCACTGGGGCGCACCCATTCCAGACCATCGACGGTGTTGTAGGGAATGAGGTTTACCTTTGCATTCACGGATCGTGCGCGTTTGGCGAGCGCGTGGGCTTGCTGAAGACTGTCGTTGACGTTGGCAATGAGGATGAACTCAAAGGTGAGGAACTGCTTTCGCTTTTGGTTCCAGTAGTCGAGCGCTTCAAACAACTCGGCGAGGTTGTGCTTGCGGTTCACCGGCATGATTTTCTCACGCACCTCGTCGGTGGCACCGTGAAGCGAGATGGCGAGACGAATTTGCAGCGGAAAATCGGCAAGTTTTTTGATCTGCGGTGCCAGACCGCTTGTGCTGACAGTCATGTGACGCGCACCGATACCAATGCCCCATTCGGCGTTGAGGATCTCGATGGCCTTCGTCACGTTCGAGAAATTAGCCAGCGGTTCGCCCATGCCCATAAAGACGAGATTGTCCACGCGCTCGCCTGCATGCGCCTCAACTTGCACGATCTGCTCCACGATCTCGGCAGCAGTGAGATTGCGTGTGAAACCGGCGAGACCGCTGGCGCAAAATTTGCAGTCGTAGGCGCAGCCGACCTGACTGGAGACGCAGAGGGTGCGGCGGTCGGATTTACCGCCGTAGAGCGCCGGATTGGCCGGGATGAGCACGGTTTCGACGTAACGTCCATCATGCAGCTTGAAGAGAAATTTGCGCGTCGTGTCAGCAGAGCCGGTGACTTTGGCAATGCTCAGCGAGCGTGTGACAAAACGCGTGGCGAGAGCTTCGCGCGTTGCTTTCGGCAGATTCGACATGTCATCGAAACTGGCGGCGCGTTTGGCGTAAATCCACTCCACGAGCTGCTTGGCACGAAACGCGGGCTGACCTAGCTCCGCGAACACGGCGGCGATTTCCTCGGGCTTCATGCCGAGAAGTGCCTGGGGTGCGGTGGTGGTGCTCATGGGGGCTGCGACAGTGGCAGGAAATGGGCGATTTGAAATTTGAGATTTGAAATAGGCTGAACAAGGCCACTTTGGCTGCATGAATCTAGCCGGACTTTTTGTCGTACTGGTCGTCGTTGGTGCAGGCATCGGTGTTGCGCTGTTTGCCTGCGTGGTGGCGGCAATGCTGATGGCGCTGGGTGTGCTGTCGAGTTCGGTGGCGATCGGATTCATCACAAAACGGCCAGCGACAGGCGTGCGCGTGTTTTTGCTGCAATGCGGTGTGCTATCGGGCATTCCAGCGGGTGCGGTCACAGCCTGGATCGGGCGCACATTCTTTGAGATGGCGGACGCGAGCTGGATGATCGCGGTTTACGGCGGCATCGGTGGTGCGCTAGCGGGCGCAGTGATCGCTTTGATGCTGGATTTCATTTTCCGCCGTTCCCAAGCATGGCTGGAGGAACGGAAAAAGCGCACGATGGGCTAAGGCTGCTTCTCCTGCTCGCGAAATTGCGTGGGCGTGAGGCGTGTCATCTTCTTGAAGTCTTTGCTGAAGAAAAACTGGTCGTGATAGCCAACCTGACGGGCGATTTCTTTGACGGGATCGTCGGACTCGATGAGTCGGCGCTTGGCTTGATTGATGCGCTCGCGTCGTAGCCAGTCGATGGGGCTGGTGCCGATGGCGGCCTTGAACTGACGGCTGAAGTGGCTCTCGCTCATACCGCTGATCTGCGCCAGTTCTGCCACTCGCATGGGCATGTGGAAGTAAAGGCGCATGCGCTCAAGCGCCTTTGACACGGCCTGCGGCAGCTCCGGTTGAATGAGGCCTGGTTCGGAGAGGCGCACATGGAAAGCGAGTCCGATGATGGCAGCCACGGCGGCGCTGGCGAGTGCAGCATCACTTGGCCGTGTGCCGCCCATGTATTGAAAGGCGTGTTCGAACTCCTGTGCGACCAATGGCTCGTTGATGCCTTCGAGCACGGGCTGCGAACGCACCTGCAACAATTCCGCGATGCGATCAAGCGCACGGCCCTCGATGCGCATCCAGTATAGCTCCCATGGATTGCGATTGGAGGCACCGTAGAGATGTGGGTGATGGCAATTCACCCAGACCAGAGCACCCGGACCGACGTCATGGCGTTTGCCACCCACTTGCACCCAGCCGCGGCCCTTGAGGCAGAGGATTAATTCATGACCGGGATAGGTTTCGCGCTCGATCCGATGCTCAAATCCAGCGCGCAGATGCCCAGCACGCACCACAGAATAAAACAAATCGCGCTGCCAGTCTGCGGGGGTGGCATAAAGATTCTTCACGAAGACGGTTTCTTGAAACAGCGAAGACATGGCCGGATAATACATTCAACCCCCGCTACGTGTCGAGCGGTGATTGCTCGCTGCCTGTGCCACAAGGGGAAAATCCTTTTGCAGCAAGGGTGGCAGCGCGGCATAATCACCACCCCTGCGCGAACCCACAACCCCACGCGCATTTTACCGCCCCATGCCCACCTACGATTACGAATGCCAGAAGTGTGGCCACCAGTTTGAAGCCAAGCAGTCCATGAAGGACCCGCATCTCACTGACTGCCCACAAGAAGGTTGTCCCGGCCCCATCAAGCGCAAGATCGGCCTCGGTGCCGGTTTGATTTTCAAAGGCTCCGGTTTCTACATCACCGACTACCGCAGTGATTCCTACAAGGCGGCGGCAAAGAAAGATTCTGAGGGATCGTCATCATCGACGAGCAGTTCGACCACGGCCAGCACGCCTGCACCTGCAAGTCCTGCACCCGCGGCGGCGAAGCCGAGTACGGCAGCCTGATCCTGCCTCCATCTGCACTCCTGAACCACCGTGACTCGCCACCTGCTCCAAATTCTGCGCCTGCTCTTCATCAGCGCGCTGGCTGGAGCCGCGTGGGTTGCGCATCGTCCGGCAGAATTGCCGATGGCCTTGCCGATTAGCACCACGAAGGCCGATGATCTACTCGATTTGCTACGACAAACGGCGATCAAACGCGCAGCGGTGATGGAAATCAGTGAGGCCGAGGTGAATCGCCATCTTGCCACCACACTTACAGGCAAAGTCGCGAGCATGCTTGGAAACTGGTCTGCATTTGATGGTGCACGCGTTGAACTGCAACCGGACCGCGTACGGTTGTTCCTCGTCTGGAAGCTGCGAGGCAATACACGCACTGCCAGCGTCGATCTCGCCATCAGTCGTGATGAGAACAACTTTCATGTCGAGATCTTAAACGGGGCCTACGGGCATCTCGAAATGCCACGTGGTATGATGCGACCGTTGTATCCAGCGCTGCGTGCTGTGGCGGAGGCGCTCGATCCCGAGATCCGAGCCCTCTTTCAAATGACCAAGATCACCATCGCCAAGGACAAACTCGTGCTCGATCCACGCTTTCCACCTGCATGACTCGTCAACTTCCATTCTTCAAAGCGGGCGCAGTTCTAATGCTAGCTACGTGCCTATTTGCTGCGGCACAGATACCTGCTCCGCCTGTGCCCAAGCTCACACAAGCACAAAAGGAAGCCGCCGCAGCCATTGAGGCGCCGAAAACTTTCACGCCTCCGCCCTTACCTGGCCAGTTGCAGGGCAATGCGCCAGCAAAGCCTGTGACACCAGCCAGCGTCAGCGCTCCTGCACCAGTTCCAGCGCCCGCATCTATACCGAGCAATTCTGCCAGCAAAATGCAGTTGCTCGATGCTGTGACCCAGCAGCCAACGGCAACCGAAGCGCCGCGCGTGGCATCACCGTCGGACAAAATGCCCATCACCAGTTCCACGAGCACCAGCAAACAGTTCATCGTACATGGGAAGGTGTTTCAGACCCGCAGCGCCATGTCATCGCGCTGCGAGGAGATTTCCCAAGAATTGCGCACAGTTCTCAACGACAAAGAACCGTGGGTGCTTCCCATCGTTGTGCTGCTCAATACCGGTGACGAAGCCATCAAGTCGAAAGGCCCTCCGATCTCCACCGCGATCTCTGAACTCACGCACGGGGGATTTCACCTTCAGTTGACCATCAACGAGCGACCCGGGCTCAATGCGGCGGATCTGCGCAAGGAAGTGGTGCGCGCCCTGCTTGCCGAGCGCATTCTACGCAATCATCAGAAGATCTCTACGCCAGAGGGCCGCCTGCTACTGCCGGATTGGATCATGACCGGTGTGCTGAATGCGATGGACTACCGTGCCAACTCGCGCCCCAGCACCATGTTTGCCACTATCTTCCGTAGTGGCAAAATTTATGGCATCGAGGAAATCATTGAAGCCTCGCCCGTCGAGATGGATGGCCTATCGCGCACGATTTACGAGACGTCATGCTCTGCTCTGGTGCTCGCTCTCATAGATCAGCCAGAAGGCGCGCAGCATTTCAACGCATTCCTCAATGCTCTCGCCAGTGATCCGCGTTCTGAACGCCAATTGCTCAGCGCAGCGTTCCCGAACTTCGCCGCTTCCGCGTCCAGCTTGAACAAATGGTGGTCGCTCCAGCTTGCAACGCTTTCCAAACCCGGCATCGCCGAACCTTTCACCGCCGCAGAGAGCCTGAAGGCCATCGAAGAAGCAATCACCATCCGCTACGAGGCAAAATCCGATGAGGTGCCGAAGAATGTGAAGCTGCACCCGTTTGTGATTCCGGCACCGCTGGTGGTTGCCTCCAACGAACCAGCCCCTTTGGACCCGTCAGCAACCGAGAATCACTCCAAGCCGAAGACCAAGGAATCGGCGAAAGACAAAGACGGTGATGAAAAGCCGAAACGCAGCTTGTGGCGACGCTTGTTATTTCTCGGCCCTCCTGACGAGGAAAAACCGGAAGCCAAAGATAAGCCCGCCGAAACAGCTTCCACCAAGAAAGCTGACAAGGATGAAGAGGAAGCAAAACCCGGATTCATCAGCCGCCTCTTCGGCTTCGGCTCCGACGAAAAGAAGGAATCTGAAAAGGAAAAGGCTGCTAAAATCGAAAAGCCCAAGAGCTCTGAGAAAGACAAACCGGAGGCCAAAGAGGAAAAGAAGCCCTCCATGCTCAATCCCCTGAACTGGTTCCGCAGCGGCGCCAAAGAAGAGGAAGAGGTGAAAAAGAAGAAGCCGGCCAAAGATGAACAGACCTCCATCACGCCACCATCCTCACTCGATGTCGCGCGCCTGCTATCACCAGCGCTTGCCGACGCATGGGATTGGCTCGCTCCCGCCGCCCCACGCTTGACCAAAGAGCCGCTGTTTAATTTCTTTAAACGTAAGGCCAAGCCTGAAGACGAGAAAAAGGAAGAGCCTAAAAAATCAGCGCCGACCAAGAAAACTGCGGCCAAACCTTTGGACACCAAACCAGAGGTCAAAAAGGACGACAAGCCGCAAACGAGTAACCCCAATTCAAAACCGGCTTCCAAGCCAGCGACCACTACGCCCGGCGCACCGCACACCACCAATCCAAACGCCAAACCTGTTCCCGCCGGAACGATCACACCTGCTGCTGGCACCACAACCGCCAACAAATCCGGCTTAGTGCCAGTACTTCTGCCGCTAGAAGAATACCAGCACATCCTGAAGCGGGAAGATCGTGTCCAAATTCTCAACTACAACGTGGCCACGCTCCGCGCGCTGGAGTTACGCGTCAGCGTCCTGTTCCGTCCCGTCGTCACTGCCTATCTCGCCGCCGTACTCGACCTCCAACAAGGCAAGACCAAAGACATGGATCAGCGCCTTGCCACACTCCACGAGTTTGCCTTGGTCGCGTATCAAAAGTCCATCGCCGTTCGCGACTACCTCGATTGGTTTGAAGCCAGTGAAAGCGGTCGCATGTCTGGCAAGTTTGACGATTTCCTCAATCTGCCTGCGACCATTCAAAAAGAACTCCCTCCTCGCACCGATCCGATCTCGAAATACCTCGATGCGATAGATAAGGAGTTCTCGAAGTAGCTCAGTTCAAACTGACATCTTCAGGCATGCCAGCCATCACTTTGTACACCGGGCCCATGTCTTCGAGTATCGCGCCCCACATCTGCGTCGGCTTTTCGACGGTGAGGACAAGCGGTCGCGCCGTCGTGGTGATCCAAGAGCGCAATTCCAGTTCGCTCTCAAGCTGACCACCGCTCCAGCCGGAATAACCGACGAAGCCTCGCACATCATGGCCGAGGCTCAATGCATGCAGCGCATCGGCCACGGAGAGATGTGTCTGACAGCGCAGCGTGCGGCGACGTTTGTTCCAGTGCAGCGCTGCAAAGGCCAGTTTGTCCGTCGAAACCGGACCTCCCATGAACACCGGCACTTCACCGAGTGCTCCAAGATCCTGATCCGGCAGCAAGTCTGCGACGCGCTGCTCCAGCGGTCGGTTCAGGATGTAACCGAACGCACCGTCCTTCGCGTTGTGCGCCGCCATGAAGACAACGCAACGCGCGAAATTTGAATCACGCATCGCCGGCGAAGCGAGCAGGAGACTGCCGCTGAGAGAAGGCGCTGATTCGTTTTTGTTTTCCGAAGGCATGCGATGTCTGACGCAATAACTACGCCAAGCGCTCGATTGTGCATCGAAAAATTACGCCGCCGCGACTTCGAAGCCTTTGCGATAGGTTTTCGTCAGCAGCTTGTCGGCTTCAGGCGCATTCGGGAAGCGCAGGTTCGCCGCGTCCCATTCCAAGACTTTGTTCGCCTCTTCCATCCGTCCGGTGACCGGATCGATCTTCGGAATCGCGAGACGCGTGGCCACGTTGCCGAGCTGCACGGTTTCAGCGAGCGGTCCGGCGTAATGGAAGCCGTCGCTAGTCTTTTTGCCAGCGAGACAGGCATCCACCCACGTGTGCCAGTGGCTGCGGGCTTCCTCCTTTGGATATTTGAAGCCCGTGAATTTGTCGAGCGGGTAAAGTCGCGGCCCTGCCACATGCGCGAGCACCATGGTGCCGCCTTCGCCAATGAAAATGGAGCCGCTGGCCGGCAAATCAATGTCGCCAGGCATCTGTGCCAGCTTGTAGCTCGGCTTCAAGCCGCCATCCATCCAAGTCAGCTTCATCGTCTTGCCCGCCGTGTATTGTGTGCCGGGGAAGACGTAGTTGATCGTCTCATGTGTGGGCCAGATCTGGTTGTTGATGCCGCTGTTCTTCGCCTGAACGCTGATCGGTGCGGTCAGATCGAGCGCGGTGAAGACCGGATCCATGATGTGGCACCCAAAATCGCCTAAACCACCGCCGCCGAAGTCCTGCCAGTCGCGCCAGATGAATGGGTGATAGGCTTGCGCGTACTCGCGCATTGGTGCCGCACCGATCCACAGGTCCCAGTTCAAATTGGCAGGCACCGGAGACGATGCTGGCGGCTGGAACATGCGCGTGCGCTCGTTGCCCGTCACACCGACCCACGAATACACTTCCTTGATCTTGCCAATCGCGCCTTCCTTGATCAAGCGCGTGCCCATGCGGTATTCGATGGACGAGTGGATCTGATTGCCCATCTGCGTCGTGAGATTCTTCTTCTCCGCCCACAGGCGCATCTGACGTGCTTCCCACACCGTGTGCGCCAGCGGCTTCTGGCAATAGACATGCTTGCCCTTCTGCATGGCCGCCACGGCTACGGGCGCATGCATGTGATCAGGAATGCCCACGGTCACCGCGTCCACGCCGTCGCCAAGTGTGTTGAACATCTCGCGGTAGTCGGAGAAATGTTTCACACCCGGAAATTCTGCGTCTGCTTTGTCGAAACGATTCGCATCCACATCACAGAAACCCACGAACTTCACCGCCGCATGCGCGCCGACGTTGTGCAGATCGCTGTAGCCCATGCCGTTCACCCCCACGCAAGCCACCTGCAGCTTGCTGTTGAGATTCTGGCCACGCACAAATGCGGGAAACGCGAAAGCGGCAGAAGCCAGCGTAGAATTTTTCAAAAAGGAACGGCGTGAAGTGGGCATGATGACGTGGGTTGGGTTGAGAGCCTCAAACCTACGCCGCTTTGATCACGATTTGTTCAGCGCATTCCGCCCAGCCCGGTGAAACGCTTGCGGCTTTCCTGCTTGCTCACGGCAAGAGAGAGAGCCCGCTCATCGCCGACGAGCACGCACAGCCTCTTAGCACGCGTGATCGCCGTGTAGATCAAACTGCGCTCCAACAAAACGTAATGCTGAGTGCTGACGGGAATGATGACGCAGGGGAACTCGCTGCCCTGGCTTTTATGAATCGTCAGCGCATAGGCGAGCTGTAATTCATCGAGTTCGCCGGGTTCGTATTCGACGAGACGTTCGGCATCGTAGCGAACATGAATTTTAACGGGGTCGGCATCAATGGCGACGATGTGACCGATGTCGCCGTTGAAAACCTTCTTTTCGTAGTTGTTATGCGTCTGGATGACCTTGTCGCCGACGCGGAAGGTCACGCCAAAGCGTTCGATTTCGAACTTCAGCTCGTTCGGCGGATTGAGTGCGAGTTGCAGGGATTGATTGAGCGATTGCGTGCCGAGCAGATTGCGATTCATCGGCGTGAGCACTTGGATGTCAGCGATGGGATCAAAGCCATATTTGGCCGCTAGGCGTGTGTGTGCGAGCTGCACGAGAGTGTGTTTGATTTCCTCCGGCTCAGTCGCTTCGAGGAAAAAGAAGTCGCTGGCGCGTGACGGCTTCAGATCGGGCACCTGGCCGCGATTGATCGCATGCGCACTGGTGATGATGCGGCTGCTGGCGGCTTGGCGGAAAATTTCGGTGAGCTTCACGCACGGAACCGCTCCGCTGGCGATCAAATCATGCAGCACCATGCCAGGACCGACGGATGGGAGCTGATCCGCATCGCCAACGATGAGCAGATGCGCTCCTTCCGGCAAGGCGGACAGCAATTGCGCCATCAAAGGTGCATCAATCATCGAAGCTTCGTCGATGACGAATAAATCACCCACCAGCGGTTTGCCACGATGCCGTCCCCACTTGCCTTCGCCTTGGTATTCGAGCAAGCGGTGCAGTGTTTTAGCCTCCAGCCCGGTGCTTTCGGTCAATCTCTTCGCTGCACAGCCGGTGGGTGCTGCGAGCACAAGTTTGACCTGCTTGCTTTGCAGAATCAGCAGGATGCTGCGCAGGATCGTCGTCTTCCCGACACCGGGTCCGCCGGTGATGATGAGCAGGCGCTGCCGCAAGGCCTCGCGCACGGCTCGCTGCTGGCTTTCGGCCAGTTCTTTGCCGGTCTTCTTCATCACCCAACTCAGCGCGGCATCTTCGTCGATAAGCGGGTAGGCCGCAGGCACTGCGGCGAGTGATTTCACACTCGCAGCGATGCTTTGCTCCGCCGCACGCAGGTGCGGCAGATATAAAAACTCACTATGGCGCTCGACGAGATCGCTCGTGATCAGCGCTTCGATCTGCGGCGCGATCAATGCATCGACACCGAGCAACTCGACCGATTTTTCGATCACCTTGGCCTCCGGGAAGCAGCAATGTCCGTTTCCTGCTGCTGTTTCGAGCACGTGCAAAATCCCCGCCTTGATCCGCTCCGGTGCATCTTCCGCCACACCGAGTTGATAGGCGATGTCATCCGCTGTTTTGAAGCCAATGCCGCGAATGTCCTGCGCGAGACGATATGGGTTTTCCTTCAGCACCGCCTGCGCCTCGTCGCCATAGGTCTTGTAGATGCGCAACGCCCGCGATGAACTGATGCCGTGTTGATGCAAGAAGAGCATGATGCCGTGAATCGACTTCTGCTTCATCCACGACTCGCGGATCTCGATGCGGCGCTTTTTGCCCACACCCTCGACATCTTCGAGCTTC
>Ga0209086_10000567_pt1 | contig 32353 bp, 47 predicted proteins | sample M_130207_XF_Meta_FD_187312 | JGI IMG/M metagenome (GOLD analysis project Ga0209086, IMG submission 187312) | Freshwater microbial communities from Lake Montjoie, Canada to study carbon cycling - M_130207_XF_MetaG (SPAdes) (version 2) | ecosystem: Environmental > Aquatic > Freshwater > Lake... | reverse complement strand
CCGCCGTTGACCACAAACGCGCCAGCGGTGCCAGTATTCACGCCAAGCGCAGTAATCACACCTGTTCCAGTTGTTGTTGTGGCAGGAGCGGCCCCCGCGCCACCGCCAACCACCAATGCGCTGGCCGTGAGCGCCGCCGAGGTTGCCCAGGTTGATGCGCTTGAGAAGTAAGGGATACCGCCAGAAGTGCCTGCAACCGTCAAGGCCAGCGTGCCGGATGTGGTGATTGGTGAGCCAGCAACCGAGATCAAGCCGCCGGTAAATGACTGCGCCACACTGGTGACTGATCCCGATCCCTTGTTGTTAAAGGTCGTCCAATCCGCAGCACTCAACGCCCCGCGATTAGTTGCAGAAGCGGTTGGAACTTGAAGCGTGATAACCGGTGTCGTTGTGCCGTTTGCCACGGTGCTGGACAGGTCAGTGCCGGTTGTGCCGAGCGTCAGCGCAGCCACGCTGGTGACAGTGCCGCTGCCCTTGCCGTTAAACGTATTCCAATCGGTGCTGGTCAGATAGCCATTAACGCTGGTTGTAGCAGCGGCCATCGATATTGCTGGCGTTGTGCCGCCCGAGCTGACGACCGGCGCAGTGCCGGTCACGCTGGTGACGGTGCCGCCAGATCCGGTCGCGGATAACGTGCCGCCGGCAAAGGCGACGCCGGTGCCGATCGTGACGTTGGAAAAGCCGCCCGAGCCGTTACCGTAGAGGATCGACGTGCCGCTGGTCGCGGGCGCGTAGTCTGTGCCGCTGGTGGCTGCGCTGATTGCAGTGCCGTTGCCTTTGAGCAGTCCGGTGACGGTCGTTGAAAGCGTGATCGCCGGGGTCGTGGTTGCGGTTGCTACCGTTCCGGCCAGCCCGTTGGCCGACACCACAGACACCGAGGTTACGGTGCCGGTTGCAGCCGCCGCCCATGTCGGCGTTCCGGCGCCAGCACTGGTCAGCACCTGGCCTAATGTGCCGGCCGAGGTGAAGGCATAAGCAGATCCGGTGCCGTAAGCGATCGCACCCGCGGTTGCTGTTGCGGTGCCATTTGTGCCGCCGTTAGAAATCGGCAGCGTGCCAGAAACATGCGTTGTCAGTCCGATCTTGCCCCAGCTGGGCGCCGTCGCCACGCCGCCAGAAATTAACGCGTTCCCAGTGGCCACATCTGCAAGCCGCGAAAGCGCAGTCGTTCCGCTGGAATACAGAATATCGCCGATCACATAGGTATTTAAGCCAGTGCCGCCGTAGCCTGCGCCGAGGGTTCCTGCAAGCGTCACAGCGCCCGTTGTAGCGGTTGCAGGCGTCAAGCCAGTGCTACCCCCTGACCACGACAAAACGCCCGTATTGGCGACCGTAATGGCGCCCACGCCGTTGGTGACGCTGATACCGACGCCTGGCGTCAATGGGTTGAGCGTATAGCCGGTGCCGTTACCGATCAGCAGCTGGCCGTTGGTTGGTATTGTGGTCAGACCGGTGCCGCCAGAGGTGACCGGCAGCGCAGAGCCAAGAGTTACGGTGATGAATTGCGGATTCATCAACCACATCAACCATTCTTGATTCGGCCTTCCTGTAGTTGCGTTCAGGAATTCCGAATAAGGGATATTGATGTTGGAATTAGGCGCCGTCGCCATTAATTCTCACCAACAGATGATTTCAAATTTGCAGAAATGATCACCGCTTTGACAGGTGCACTGATAGCAACCTCAAAGATTCTATCCCGAGCAAAACCTAGCCGGCGCCAGATAGCCCGATTGGTATATCGGCCGATCCTGCCGATGCTGGTCCAGTGCTCGTTTGACCAGGTGCTGCCGCCGTCGTTGGACCAGCGCAGCATGGCCTGCGGATCGTAGCCAGGCGTAGCTTCATAGGCTTCCGTTTCTAAGGCATAGCCGTTGTAATCCACGGCAGGCTGCACTTGAGTAACCAGCGGTTCGTTACCGTCACCGGCCTCAGTGACTAACTGGTCACCGGCTTGCGTGGTCAAATAACCTTGCACAAACTCGGCCACAATTACGTTATTGGATTCAGTGGCTAAATCTTCACCATCATAGCCAGGATACCCATTTAAGCCCACCCCTGGCTGAAACTGGATCTGCAGCTCGTCAAAATATTCCCGTTGGAAGTCGGCCACAAGATGCGGCGCTCGACGTAGCCTGCGGATTGTTGCCCCATCTTCAGTATAAACATCGTTTTCAATGCTGTACAGCTTGCCGTTTTCGTAATCTCCAACAATGTACATATTGTTGAAAAATGCACCACAATTAGACCGATGCCGGTTATAAACGCCGTCATCAAATGACAACCACTTGTGCCAGCTTTTGGTGGAAAAGTCATATACCCAAGTCAAATTAATGGTTGGAAATGTCACAACGTACATTTCATGGCCTTCAATCTGATAGCTGTAAGCAATTGCATCGCCGGTATATTGGTCAATCAAAGTTTGTTCAACCGCATGGGTAGAAATTCGGACCCAAGTGTAACCCTGCATCATTTCAATCGTGCCATCGCCGCGGTTGTCTCTTGTTACGCAAACAAAACTTCCATCCAATCGAGCCAATGAAAACGGTGCGCCAATACCTTTTTGAGAAGATGTGCCTGGAACCCGTTGAAATGGGAAAGTGGTAATCCCTGTGATTACATTGCCAACATCTGTCCAAACCTCAGTGGTTGTCTCGCCTAACAGATAAACCTGTCTGTTACTAACGATCATGCTTACCAGAAGGTCGCTGTAGCCATCAGCCGCGCCGTAGAGAGCTAAAGATGATGTGGCAAGTCCAAGATCACTACAAGCCCAATTTTGCGTGCCTGGTTCGTTGTATAAGAAATAATTGTCGACTTGATCTGTAACGCTTGCACCTTGCCACGGTCCATCACTGGCTGACAACATTGCAAAAGTGTTTGTGCTGGCAACCCATGTGTAGCGGTTATCGCCATCAACGATATAGGCTGTTAGACCGTTGTTTGTCGTGATGTTGTCGCTGATGGACACCGGACCTGTACTGCTTAACAGAGCACCAATTAAGGTTGCCACCATGTTGATGTTGACCGAGTACACATTTGAGCCAGACACAGCAATCAGGATTTCTCCACCTGACATAGTATGCAAGCCGCGAACCTCTGCAACTGCAAGCTGCGTTTTCAGCAACAAGCCTGGCGTCGGATACAGCGCCACAATCCCGCGCTGGCCGGGTTGTTTCGTCGGATCTATTTCAGCGTAAAAATTAATGCACTCCTGAGCATCCTGATAGATGCTAGGCGCTTCATAGGATGTGCCAACAAACCCAAAATCTGGCATGTTATGCAGTAACGGCTTTGATGACTGCAAACGCGATCACAATGGCTTCACTCAACGAACCGGCGGTGATGTTCCGCACGTTAATGCTGGCCGAACCCGCAGCAGATTGAGCATTGAGCAAGTAAGCACCCGGAGTGCCAGCGCTGATGTGGTTCATTATGAGAATGTCGCCAGCTTCAATTACCGTGTTGGTTAACGTAAAGCTGATCGTGGTATCGGAAGCAAGCGCGGCGCCGTTCAACGTAATCTGACCGGTAGATTTGCTCAACGTAACTCCGGTGGATTTGCTGGTGGCTTGAGTAACGGTGCCGCCAGAACCAGTTGCATAACCTAGTTTTCCAGTGCTGTTAACAACAATATTGCCTGTGGTGCTAAGGCTTGTGCCGGTTGCCGCACCGATTACCGGCGTGGTCAACACCATTGAGGTGCTGGTGCAATTAGACAGATTGCCGCTGGTCGGCGTGCCCAATACCGGCGTTACCATGACCATTGAAGTGCTGGTACACGCGCTGATGTTGCCGCTGGCAACGGTGCCAAGCACCGGCGCGGTCATGGTGGGTGACGTTAGGGTTGGCGTAGTCAGCACCATGCCGGTGCTGGTGCAGGCGCTAATAACGCCGCTGGCAACGGTTCCCAGTGCAGGCGTAACAAACGTCGGGCTGGTGAACAGATTGGTGACCGACAGTTGTTTGGTCGTGCTGGTCGTAGCCTGGACGATTGGCAGCACATCACCGCCAGCTTGCGAAGTGGCAACGGGGAGAGCAGAAATTGCGATATTAGACATGATTATCCTTAAATAAATCCACCGTGAAGAATCCAGCCAGCATCTTTGCGGCGACCGGAAACAATCACATCATCGTAACTGGCAATCTGAGCCGGCTTCATGTTGGTGCGTTTGACCGTTGCCCTGGATTGCGCTGCAAACGCGTTAATCATCGCCAGCTGCGTCTGCGAGGCTTTCCCATACATCGGGCATAGGCGCTCGGCCAGACACCAGCGCAGGGCCATTGTGTAGCCTTGCGGCAGGCTTATTGAGTCATAGAGCGTGCCGTAACGCGTAAACACAGTGTCAGCAAATAGGTGCATTTCGCCCTGTGACGGATTTGGCCAGACGGTCACATTTCCGAGGATTTCGCTCGGCTGGTAATAAACCGCTTTCGGCCACGGTCCGTTTAGGCTTTTCAGTCCGATCAGGTTGTATTGCTCAAGATTTAACACGCTGACTGGATAATCCAGACCGCCGCCGTAAATCGGCACACCGTTGCTGGTCGTTGATACTCGCACGAATGCTGAGTTGATCGACAACGGCCGCTGATAGTAGGCCGAGATCGTCGTGCTGGTTACGGTTTGCGAGGTGCTGACGGTGTAGGTGCCTGCGTAATTGATGCTGCCGCCGGCGCCAGTGCTAAAACCTGTGATCGTCGTTCCCGCGGTCACGCCGGTGCCTGTTAGCGTCTGACCAAGCGTGATGTAGCCTGACAGCAGACCGCTGGCCGGAATCGTCAACGTGGTGCCGCTGATCGAGCCGGTAAAGCTGGCGCCAATCGACCCGCCTGGTCCGATCGTGTATTGCGTGACATTCTGCGTAACCGCCCAGACAATCTCGGTCTTGTAAAAGACCATCATTTGCTCGTTCGACCATTGGTCGATCAAGTCGTTGAGCATGTCAAACGCGTCTTGTGCAGCATCCGAGGTCGGCGTTTCGCCCGCTTCCAGTGCGCCAATATCCTTAAGCGCCCGGCTTACAATGTCGATCGGCTGCGTCATGGTCGGCCTTTACAGTTTGCCTTCGCCAGCAGTGACTTCAAAACCTGCGGCAACGTTGCTCAAAAACCATGCGTTTGCAGGAATGCCAGAAATCACAATTGTCGTGCTGCCGGCCATGCCCAGAGTATTTGTTACCGGCGATCCGTTAGTTGGTGCGGCTGGTGTAACGCAAGTTACCGCAACATCACCTGGTGCAGGTGGCGCCCAAGAAAAATATTGATCCGTTGTTTTAAGATTACGGATTCGATAGGAAGTCGGATTGTCGTTGTTGGTTGCTTTTATTTGAACAGAGCTAGTACCGACAAGATGAGTCGGCCCAAATGGAGAAAATGCGGAATCGTAGGCCATGTTTTACCCTCGAAAAATGGGAACCGTCCTTGCGAACGATTCCCGATACAGCTTAGAACGTGCTGAAATCAGTACCGTAAATGTAAATGTCAACGGTGCCAGTAACAGCAGTGCCGACTTTGACAACAAACTGCTGCGTTGACAGATTTTTAGTGCCAGTTGCAGCAACAACAGTGGATTTCGTAACGTATGCCGAGCTGGTGTTGCTGGTCAGCGAAGCATTGGTCACGATTTCTGTGCCGGTGCCAGCCGGACCCGTCCAGATGGCAAGAGCGCCGCCGGAAACGTCTGCGCTTGCATTGGTGATTACCACGTTGGTGATGTTGTAGGTCGCGCTGTTAATGACGTTAAAAGTAGCCGCATCGCCAGTGGCAGCAAGTGAAACGCCCGTTGCATAACCAAGCAAACGATACGCCTGATTAGTGCCGAGGGATTGCGGGTGAATCGTGGTGGCCGAGGCCGGTCCTGGATTTGCCATGATGAATTCCTTTAAATGAGGTTAGACGGGGCGCATTGACTGCGCCCCTGGTTATTACGCAGCAACGCGGCAAGCAAGCTCGGGATACAGCGGCGCCCAGCCGTAGAGCACATCCAAACGAGTCGGGATTGAATCGTTATTTATTGTGTACTGCCTAACGACACGAATGGACATCCCCAGCTCTTTGTCGCTTGCACGACCAGCAAAGTGCACACCTTCTGGCAGCTCAAGGTCAGCCATCGCAACGGTAAACGCATTGCGGTGCATAACAATATTCTGCGGTGACACGGTGCCAGAGCTGTTAAAGAAGGTAACCGCCGCGGTTGCGCTCGTGGTCGGAATGCTGACGTTTTGGAACTGACCAGCAGTAATAACGGCAGGCGAAACAGTTACGCTAAACGAAGTGCTGGTGCCAGAAGCAGCAGTTTTCACAACAAAGTTACGCAGCTTGTTCGTGCCATACGCTTGACGGTTCTGCGGGTTGACCGCATACACGCCAGCAATCTGGAAGGTGTCGCCAGCATTCAGCGAAACAGCGCCAGTTGCAATCAGCGTGATAGTCGAGGTTGAAGCCCAGCCGGTTGTCAAAAAGCCAGTGGCGGTCGTAGTCGCAACAGCACCAGTTCCAGCAAACGAACCAAACGTTTGCGAAACAACGTTTTGATCCATCTTCCACTTCATGCCGGCCGAATCCGTACCCATCAGACCTTTCTCGTATTGCTGAGAAATTTTCTGGTTCGGCACAAACAGACCTTTCAGGCTGTCAACAATCGTTGCACTGGTGAACGGTTCCACGATGCACGAACGACGGCCATCACGCGGCGCACCTTCACTGTCCAAATAGGCGCCAGCGGTCAGGTAGGTCAGCAAGCTGGTCGGCGGCGTGCCTGCAGTGCCGACGATGTTCGCGGTGTTGGCAGCAGCGGTAACCAAACCATCGCGGTCAATCTTGTTAGCAATAGCGGCCACGGCCGGTTTCAGCACGCGGTCCGAAAACATATCCAACGACAGCGCCAGATCCTGAGTCGTAAAGCTGGTGTCAACGTGGAACTGAGTCGACAAAGTAACCGGGCAGCTCGTCTCGTTGAAATCTTCAACGTTAAGAGCCGGACCAGTGGTGCCGATAAAACGACCCGGACGGCGAACGTTTACGGTCGCGCCGATTTTCCCGCCCACAACAGCGAATTGATCGTCGTAATTGCGATCGACTTCATTCGTAAAAGTCAATTCGTTTTCAAGCACCATCAGTGCTTCATTCGTGATTTTGCTGATAGTCAGCAGATTATTAGCCATGATTGATTCCTAAATAAAAGATTATCGAATTTTTCCTGCCAGCCTTGCCTGTTTCCATGCTTGATAAGATCCGTGGAAAACTCCATCTGAGTTGACCTGCGTATCCATTGCACTTCCACCGCCCTTAATGGGCCTGATCGGTGCTGGCGCTCTTTGTTTTGTTGCAGCAGCTTTCGCCGGTTCCTTTTTCTCGAATCGCGCTTCCAGTTTCCCAATCTCGCGCAATGCAGTAATCGTGGACATTTCAGACAGCTTTTGTGCAAACTCTGGATTCTCGGCCAAGTGATAGAGCACCTGCGGCCCGACATCACTTTCAAGTATTGCATCCCGCACCTGGTCGCTAACAGCGACATCGCTTGATGCAACAACGTCCTCAAAATCCGGTAAATCTGCCTTCACCGCGGTGATCCGGTCAGTCCATTGTTTGATGGTTTGCTGACGTTCCGTTGCGGCTTTCTTTTCTGCCTCTTGCCGGTCACGATCCTTTAATGCTTTTTCTGCGGAAAATTCAGCCAGTGCGCGTGCATATTCAAACGCATCAGTGAATTGCTCGGGCTTCGGTTCAGCATCAGGATCAGCTGCCTTTTCGGGCGCTGCCTTTTGCTCATATTCCCGTAGCCTTGCTTCGGCGCTCTCGCGGCCTGCGCGTTCCTTTGCTGCTTCGGCTTTCGCCTGTTCGCGCTGCTTTACGACTTCGCCAATCCGCTTCTCGATCTTGGGCTTGCTTTTCTTTTCCGGTTCGTCTGCTGCGGCCTCTTTCTGCTCAGGTTCGGCGTCTGCCTCAGATTCATTCTGACCCTCGTCCGATTCGACTGGATCCGCTTCTACGGCCTCGGTCGGTTCGTCCTGGGCAGCTAAACCCATTCGCTGAGCATAAAATTCGGCTGCATTTTCACTGGTTAAAACGGTTGCTGCTTGCGTTTCTGATGCTGACATGGATTACTCCAAGAGATTGAACCCAGTGAACCCACTGGTAGGACACTTCTAAACCCTTGATAAATTGCTGTCAATTATTGAATAAATGGGCTGGCACCTGCCGAAATATCCTCAACCGCAATCTGTGCCGATTTCTGTTGTTCAACATTTCGGCGCTCAATTTCAGCTTCCAGCCGGCGCGTATCCATGTGATGCAGCATCAGCTGCACAATGCCCTCAATTTCTGACTTGTTCTGGCTGGTGATGGCGCGGGTGTTTTGGTCGTTCACGCGCACTTCGGCCATCGTTTCGGTGTTGTGCGCTCTGGCGGTCACATCCATCAGCTTGCGCTGGGTTGCGCCCTTTTCCTGCATTTCCTTGACCGATGCGCCATGCTGAATGTCAAGCTTGAGTGCGGCATTCTCTTGCTGCAAATCGAGCATTGCCTTTTTGCTTTGCTGCAGCTGCATCTGGATCTGTGGCGGCACCGGTGATTTGTCATCAATCTGCGCCAGCGGGTTGGCAGCGGCGAGCCGGTCGGCAATCACTTCGGCGCCGGGGAAATCCATGTTGCGGAATACCAGATCGCCAGCAATGTTGAACAGCTCAGGCTTTCCAGCCAGCAGTGGCATCATCGCCTCAACCGCCTGTATGCGCTTGCTGTTGTAGCCTGGCCCCGTATCCATCACCACATCGTATTCACCTACTGTAACGTCGTTCAAGACCTTCAGCACGCCCATTTCATCCTGTTTGCGCTCGTTAATCGTGACCAGATCCGGCTGGCCATCGGCGCCAATAATCCGCATCACGCGCTGTTCGTTGTAAATGTGCGGCGCCAGATCCAGAATAATTTGTCCGGTCTGACGAATTGAGCGCGTCAGGTTGTCATAAAAATGGTAATTGTTCATGTCAATCTGCTGTTGCTGACCGTTCAATGCTTTGCCGCTGATATTGCCCCGTATGTTGCTGGGATCAAATATCCCGAGCACCGTCTGCAGATCCTCATTGATCGCCGCGGCTGCGGTCATCACGCCGGCTGGTGGCGGTTCCGGCTGCAGGCGTACAGGCACCGGCGCCGGCCGGCCGTCAATGTCCGTCTGTTTGTAGCGCAGCACTGGGTTGCTGGCAATATTTGCCCTCGTCCATTCGTTCTCGTGACCTTCGTCCTGACCTTCGGCCAGCAACCATTTGGCTTTGGGCGCCAGAGCAACCGATTCGGTCATGCTGGTGCGCCAGTAGTTATACATTCTGCTCGGATCTTTGGCGAACCGGACCAGACCGTATTTTTTGCGCTTGTCGTTGACGATCAGCTGGGCGCCGTAGACCGGCACGACCGGAATAAACCGCCCAGGCCAGATTTTCTCGTCCAGCACTTCCATCGCGGTGACTTTGCACCATTTGATCTGCTTCCTGAAGCTGTCGCGCTCGTCAACCACCGTGATACCGGCCAGCGCCATCGCTTCGGCGCTCGGCAGCTCGTCCTTGAATACTGATGTGCCATCAGACAGCATCAGCAGCTTGGTTTTAACGCGTTCGGTGTAAAAATATTCGGCAATCCGAATATCCTCTTTGCTCACCCACTCGGCCCAGCTGTCGCCGGTTGCAGTGGCTTTGAATTGCCCGCCGTCATCAGCATCGGGATATTGTTTGTTGAATACCGCTTTCGGAATCATCGTGGTGATCAGGCATCGCTCGGCGTCAGATCCATCAGGCTGCGTGCTGTTGGGATCGAAATAGACGGTAAACGGGTTGTCGATCTGCCGGATATAGATCTCTTGGTCGAATGAATCCTCGCGCACAAAGTCGGTGACGATTCTCCAGTAACCCCAGCCCATGCGAACCGCGTAATCAAATGCGGTGTCGTACGCGGTGTCTGCGTTGCTGTTGATCTCGATGTGACGTGTGATGCCTTCTAACACCTCTGCGACCTTCTTATCAGCCTGTGTGTTGGTCGGGTGCACCTTAATCCGCGGCCGTTGCTGGCGCTGTTGGTTTGTGACCTGGCGAACGTAAGCATCGAGCTTGTTGATCGTCAGACACGGCCGAGATTCCAGATTGCGGCTGTTCTGCGTTTCGACTGGCCACTGATCACCGGCGGCAAACTTTAAATCCTCCAGTGCTTCACTGCGGTTCGTGCTTTCAGCAGTAGACACCAGGCGCAGGAATTCAATCGCATCAGTAATCCGTTTGTCGTAATCGTCACTTTGATAGGCCATGTTTTACCCTTTTCAATTCATCCAGCTGCCCATTTGCAGCATTTCAGGCCGGCGCTTCTGCGCTCGGCGCGGTTCGTTAACCATCAGGCCGATATAACGGAATGCGTCGGCGCCGTGACTGTATCCGTCGTGCAGCGGCATCTTGCTGAATCGGCCATCTTCGTCGACATCATAGCGATAATGGCGCAGGCACGAAATGCCGTCGGCGGCGTTCTCGCGGTCAAACCAGCAGTTTGGAAAGATTGTCCTGGCTGCGTTGATGCTGTCTGGAATAGGCACCTTCGGTATGATCTTCACCTTGTAACCGGCGCCGCGCACGATTTCCTCGATGCTCTTACCGTTCGCCGCCAGAGTTTTGTTCTCGGCGTCGTGCGGTAGCCACAAAGTATCGTAGACGTAGCCATGCGTTTGCATCTGCGACAGGTAATGACTGATGGTTTTCTGGTTGTCCTCCATGTAACGGATCAACCGTGTTTCCATGCCGACAAACTGCAGATACCAGATCGCGGTCGCGTCGGACCAGCCCAAGTCAAAGATCGCGTGCACTGGCTTGCTCGGATCGTAAGCAACCCGGCAGATCCTGCCTTCCAGCTCGGCCATTTGCATCTCGTTCGCAAAGATGGCGCCGTCGACCGTCTGCCGGCAGATGCCCTCCCACACGGTGTTATAGGCGCTCATGTCGCGCTCGCGCAGTGCGTCTTTCTCTAAGCGTAGCACTTCGGGAAACCACGGATTATCTGACCAGTTGACCTTTACGCTCTGGCAGTCAGGCGGAGGATGCAGCACAAAACGTTGATACGTTTCGTCGGTTTCCAGCTCAGGATTGAACGAAACCCAGATTTCTGACTTGTTTTTGCGGATCGTTGGAATAAGCACGTTCCAGCTCATCCTTGATACTGTCTGCGCTTCCTCAACCCACGCTATATCCACGCCTTCAAATGATTTTATGTTGCTGATGTTGTTTTTCAGACCGGCAAATGCAAAATCGGTGCCGTTCTTGCCGCGAATGCTGGCCTGTGTGATCTCGTAAAACGACAACAAACCGAGCGCCTCAATCTGATCACAGAGCAGCTTGTGCACGCTGTCTTTGATGCTGGTCTGGTATTCCCGCGCACACAAGATCCGCATCGGTGATCGAGCGCCGAGGATCAATAACGCCCTGGCAATGCCCCAGCTCTTAGCACCGCCGCGGCCACCCCAGCAGCATTTATACCGCGCTGGCTTAAACAGGAATTCCAGCTTTTCGGGGAATTCTGCCTTTGCGATTATTTCTTTAGGCTTCAGCATCGTTTTTAACAAACGATACTTGAATGCCCGACAGCAGCGGGGCGCCGTCTTGACCGGTCAGCTCTTGCTTGACGGTTTCGGACCAGCGCATCTGCGCCTTAGTCCACCAGATCAGAGCTGTGGTGTCACCGCCCTGCGCTTTGTTGAATAACGTATCAGCAACGCGAGCCGATGCCTGCGCCTTACCCATCTGCAGATCGTCTGGATAGTGCTTTCGCAGCGTCACATCGCTGATGCCGATCAGCGCCCCGATCTGCTCGTGCGGCAATCCAAGACCGGACATTTCGCGCACGCGTTTGCGCGTTTCTTCGGTTGGTCTGTGTGCTTTAAAAGGCATTTTCTTTTATAAAGGCAAGCTTCACCGTTTATTCCGCTTTGAAATCGCCGCCGCTTTGCTCTTCGCATCAGCCTTAGAACTGGCGCCCCACGCCTTCAGAGACAGCGCCAGCCGCGTCGGTTCCCCGTTTGGTTTCTCCATCGGACCAGGCATACCGCCCATTCTTGCGAGAAATGAAGCCCTGCGAGGATTGTCACCAGCTTTGACCGGCGGCTTCAATGTGCCGCCGGTTTCAGCGTGATAGCTGGCGCGGCCTTTTGCGTTTAGGCCACCGGCCGGATTCTTTCCGGCTTTCTTCGTCCAGGCTGCGCTCATCGTTTCTTCTTCGCCGCTTCGCGTTTCACGGAATAAGCGATCGCCACGGCCTGTTTGATGGGCTTTCCGGCTTTCACTTCTGCCTTGATGTTTTTCTCAAACGCTTTCGGGCTGGTTGATTTCTTCAATGGCATGAGGTGCCTCTAAGTCGATGATGAGTGATTGATAAGCGCCGATTGTCGCTTGGGCTTGAATCACAAAGACGTTTGCCTTTTGCAATTCAGCCTCAAGCGCAGTAATTTTCGCTTTGAGCGAGGCAACCGTTATCATTTATTGCTGTGCAACGTGAACCAGAGCAAAAGAAATCACGATAGCTTCCGACAATGAGCCTGCACTGGCATTTGACACAACAATCGTGAACGAACCGGCAGCAACCGCCGCGATCGACAACAAATAGGTGCCTGCCGTAGTCGCACCGGATTTGATAGCAACGACCGGCACATCGTATGCAGAAACCATTGAATTCGTCACAATAAATGCGACTTCAGAGCCGGCAGTGAGTGCGGCGTTGTTCATGGTGATTGTTCCGCAAGGCGCGTTGACGGTCACACCGGTTGATTTGTTAGTTGCTTGCGTCACAGCAGTTGGCACCGCGGTTGAGCTGCCGGTGTTGTAACCGAATTGACCCGTAACGGCATTCACCAAAGAATTGTTTGCGTTAATAATATCCTGATCTTGATACGCCACGCCTATTGCTTGAGAATTTGCCATGATTTTTCCTTATTGAGTTACGACTGCACAAATATCCATTTCGGAGATTATCTGATAATCCTGACCGTCGATATTATGCGTCGGCCACTTAAGATAATCCCCGTTACCATACTTAATAAAATCACCGACTGATATTTCGGTTGCTTTTGGTCCTGTCGCCACCACGGTTCCCTCGTTAAAGGGTTCCGTGTTTTTAACAATCAGCACGTTCGACAGCTGCCGCACCAGTGGCTTGACAACGACCTTGTTACCCATCGGCCGGATCATGCTGCCACCTTCGCCGCTGCTACCTTCACAGGCCGACCACGTTTACGCTGTGGGGGCGGCATCAATGTGATGGTTGTCGGCACACTGGTGTGGATCGGTTCCATGCCGGCAATACGGACAAATTCACCGCACCAGTCGGTTTCGTGCTTGTTCTGCATTAACGGGAAACGTCTGCAGTTTCCCATTATTTGATGATTTCTAAAAAATCGACAAAAGCTACAATTTTCTATAATGTCAGATTCAGCCATTTCAATTTCTCCCAATTGCGATGGTTAGAAAGCCCGGCATCTCAGAAGTGTCGGGCTTTCGCTTACTGGCAGGATTTACGGTCGTGCGAATAGCAAACAGACTCGCTGCGGCCGGTGTTGAATTGCTTGTCGGCGCCGGTCTTGTCTTGCATACCCTGGGCATTACCGCCGCGCATCGGTTCTTTTTTGTCGGTTGTTTTGTCGGATGACACAACGCCAGCCGGCATTTTTGCATTATTTCCATAAGCCATGATGATTTTCCTTAGTGAAGAAAACGAAGTTTGTAGAGTGTAGAGTTTATGAGTTCTGCGATATTGTCGACCAGCTGAACCAGCTCGCTGTCTTGCGGTAAATGCTTGCGTGATTCTTCGACAAAATCTTTTAGACCGGTCATGTATTTGACTGGCTCGTCGATCGGCAGATGATAGTCTGACGAATAGCCGGTAATTAAATCATACCGACCTTGATAGTTTTCAACAAAATCATCAACGCGTTCGATGATTGTTTCGTAGTATTTTTGCAAGGCTTTGTGTTTGCTATAACTATCGGTTTTGAGGTGCAATAGATGTGCGTTAGTGCCGCTATGCAGCAGCACTAAGACAAAATCAGCAACATCAGCAACATCAGCCATGCGTGCCTTTCAAGGCAACGGCGACCGCCGGGTGAGCGCCCGCATCGCTCAAGTCGCCGTTTAGCGGGTTTGCGTTTCACGGAGGAGATCAACGCAATAACAGAATAACCCCTCAAAATCTGCTCGTCAACATCCTTTTAACCAATAATTCCACATCCACAGTATTCCGCACCAATGCCCTTGATCCTTGCCAGGACGCCCCCCACGCGGTTTGCAGAGCGTTTTCCTTACCATTGCCTGCCTTTACTTCTACAAGCCATGTGATACCGTGTACGGCCACCAGTAAGTCAGGCACTCCCTTGCCCAATGAAGCGAGACTAAGCACTGAGCAGCCTAGCTGCCTAAAGGCTTTGACAATTTCGTTGTGGTTCGAATCTACCCTCGCAGCGCGTCGCATGTTTTTTTCCAGAGTTCTTTTTCGGTGCCATAACGTCGTTCAAACTCTTTCAGCCACGGATGCCTGCTGACCACTTCCTCGTTGTTCAGTCCTGAAGCGTGATGGCCAGGACAAAGCCCGATGGTGTGCAAGTGACCTTTCCTACGACCCGATTCTAGGATGTGATGAACGCAACAGGGAACGTAGCCGAATCCTGCCTCCAGACAGACGATGCAGCCCAGCTCGGCCACCGACTGCATCCACTTTTTCTCAGCTTTCGTCATAGCCCTCTGGTGCCGGTATTTTAATCCCTGCGTGATGACTGGCAGCATTCAGCCAATCCAGCCATTCCGAAAACCGCTTTTTCCCGTAACGACTGGTTCGTCGGCCTAGCATAACCATTCCCCCTTCCAGTCCAGGCGAGATCCGCGGTGAAGTCTCGCCCTCAAAAGCAGCGGTCAATACATCTTTCCATTCCTCGTCGGTCAGCCAGCAGAGGCTTCCATTAATCGGCCACTGCTTCTGCTTTGCCCACGCCCCCAAAATCGGCCACTGGGCTGCATTCTGACCATTATTCCTCCGTTCCTCACAAACTGGACAGATCATTTCGGCCTCTGATTCTCGCTGACCAGCCGCCGAACCCTAAAAAACCCTGCATAGTCGGGATATTGATCTTCAAATTTTCTAGCGTAATGAGCGCAATAATTGTTGTTGAGTTTAAATTCTTTGCCGGTGGTCTCAATCTGAACATGCCAGCGGATTCGCTCAAAGACTGCTGAAGCGCCGTAGTGGGTAAAATCTTTCTGAATAATCATCAACACGTATTTTTCAAACAACCTCCAGACCTCCTGGTTGTTCATGTCAAACTGCTCAAAGTCTCGGTAAATCTGTTCTGCCCTAGTCATAAATCCTCCGATTTAAAGTGGGTTTTGCCGGTGGTAACACGGCCCTGCGATAACGCCCGATCCAGACTGCACCTTGCGAGCGTGTTTCTTACGGCATTGTTTACAATAATAGTTGGTGTGTCGCACAAAGAAATTTGTATTCCCGCAATGCAAACACACTAAATCAACGCTGGGCGGTGGTCGGCTGGGTGACTTCATGCCAGCTCCATTCCATTAATAACCCCTGCGTCCTGACATTTCCGTAAAAACTGCGCTGAGTCAGATCCAGCCCCAAAATGCCGAGCCTGCATCACGATGAAATCCACCTGCTGCTGGTTTTTCACTTTGTCGACCGTCCACCAGGGCATCCGCGGGTTTAGCTTTGCAGTCGCCACCCTCTCGAGCGCCGCGGCCTGTTCTGCGCTGGGCTGGGTGCGCTCAAGAGGGGGACCCGGCAGTAGCAATTTCGGCTTGTTTTGCAGTAAAGCCTGAAACTGCCCCAAGGTAGGCGGCCAGTCTGGAAACTGAACCGGCAGCTGCTTTAAAGCCGCTTGCACCGATTCAGCATCGCCATCCAGCTGAGCCCATGTGTCTATCCAGCCCTCAATCTCGCTTTCGTCTTTGAACAATGACGAGAATTTTTGAGCGTACATACTTTTAAAAACTTGGTGCAGCCTGACCGACCATGACCGTTTCATTGGATTTCCTCCCACGGGTTTATTAATCGAGCCTCTTTCTCTAGCTCGCGTTCCAGAATCTTGCGGGTCGCAGCTCCTACGCTAAACGGTTCAGCTTTTCCCTTCATCCAATCCGCTTTAAATCCGGTCCAGCCTCGAGCGCAGCATTCCCGTAAAACCGCTTCAATCTCGATGCCAGCCTTGCCAGCTTCCTTTTCTATGCCCCGTAGCGCCGATTTTGTAAGCGGTGCCTTTTTTGCCCGGCGGAGAGTCAAAAAATCCTGCCAAACCTCCTCGGATACAGTTTCTGGACAATTACACGCGCCCTGCGCAACTGTCTTTGTTTTTGTACTGGTTAATAGTTGTTGTTTCTCGTTTAACGGTTCTCGGTTAGTGTTTAGGGTTATTTTGGGTTCGGCTTGGGATAACGGTGGGTTATCGGTGGGTTTATTCTTTGGTCTGCCACCTTTAATTCCATTGGCTTTTTGTTTATCAAGGAATGCGTGATAAGCCTCAATTTCTACATCTGCCCTCTTGTTACGATACCCTTCTTCAGTCTTTTCAAAAAATTCAAGCAAGACAATTTCAACAGTATCAGCATCAATCCGTAACCTACGGGAAACCAGTGGGATATTGTTGGGTATTGGCTTTTCAGTGTCGTAGTAGCTATCAAGCAACCGGCGATAAGCAATATCCTCTAACGGGGATAAATGCGAGGTGTGTTTGATGTAATCGCCAATGTTAAACTGGTAATAAAACAAAACAATCTCCTTCGGTGCTGGCCTATCCGGTGAGATGTTCCGGGAAGTCGGCACCCTTGACGGGTTTGAAACGGTCAGATAGACCAGCCCGAAAAAGACTGTTTTCTCTGACTCCCTATGCGCCTCTCACAACGCAGAAAAATCATATTACCTTCCATCTTTAATTGCAAGCATTTCATTCCGCAGCTCAACCGCGGCATCCACGCCCCGTTTCTGCCTGACTTTTTCAAGGTATTCTTTCCGATCCTTGCGCTTGAGGATGGTCCTGGCCTCGCACTCCAGGCGCCACGCCTCGCTGCTCGAGCTGACGATCCGGCCATCGCGGAGAGTCACCGCATCACTCATAGAGCCCTTGATTGATTGCAAGCGCACCCTTTGTGATCGAGAAAATGCGCCAGGCATTCACCTCCGGAATGATCGCTTTCCACGCAGAAACCGCCTGCGTCGACAGCTTCAACGCCTCGGCAACAGCCCGAACGCCCCCGTAATATGCAATAACGTCTGATTTTAGCATCTGTAACCTTTTGATTTGTTTATGTTATAAAATACTTGCAAAATGATGTTGCAAAGTGTTGCGGTAGTCATTATGATTCTTTCCATACCAGATTGCAAACAAAACTTCACAGGAGAAACAAAATGAACAACAAATTACATGATGCCCACATTCAAACCATGAATAATTATGATGATTACATGAATAATTTAGCAGATCAGGAAGCTAATGATCAGATGCGTGAAGCTGAAGGACGTTGGGAAGATCAGGGTTGCAGCAATAATTACGATTACGAAAACTATTGATTCTCCTGCCCCTGCCCACGCGGGGGTTTTGGAATACGCAGCCAGAGCGAGTCTGGCAACCAAACGGAGAAACAAAATGAAAATTAAAATCGTAGAAGCAAACCGCGCAAAGATCAACGCCATGCTTGATGAGCTCAACGGCAAAGCAACAGAGCACACTGCAAGCGCTGAAAATATTTTCAAACTTGCGGAAGCGATGGAAACAAAATTAGATCGTTTCAGTATTTTCAAAAAAGATCGCGCTGGTGCTAAAGCATCGGGCATGTCTGGCGGTGATGTGCCGAGCGCTTACAAATATTCGCGCATTATTAATGACTACACGATCGAGCGTGGATCTTCTGAATGGTTTTTAATTGCGGTATCAAAATATTCAAATTACGGCAACGCTGCAAAAGACTGGATTATGCTGACACCGGCGCAACGCGACATTGCAGTGTCAAAATTTACCGCCCTTTTCGGTGTGCAAAAAGTTGTTGAACTGGCGGTGGCAGCATGACCGCCGAACGCTGCATGTGTGGATCTCAAGATTGTAAGCGCTGCTATCCGAATGGCAGTTTTGAAATCACAGACGATGACCGCGCAGACGCCCTCGATGACATAGTCGAGGAAGTGCTCGACACCGGCAAATTCCCGCAGCTCGGCCGCACTGAAGTCGATCTGTATGAATTTGTCACCGAGGAATTGGATTCTAGTTTTGCATACGAGCTGGTGGTTGCTGCTCTCGGAACAAACAAACAAGGGCTAGAGATTCGCATCGAGCGTCTGCATGACCAAGTGCAGGCCATGCTTAAAAAACACCTTGCCGATGCAGATTGCGTTGAAGAATTGGCGCAAGACATTGCAGATGACAAGGGGCAAGAATGAAACAGATCATGCTTGATTGTTTGCTCGGAATTGGACTGTTTGCAGCAACGTGGATTTTTGTAGTTTTACTTTTCTCACTTAATTAACGGAGGCATTATGAACAAATCAGAATCAGTAGCAGGACTGGCAGCAGCACTAGCAAAAGCGCAGGGAGCCATGAAAGGCGCAATTAAAGACTCTGCTAACCCTTTCTTCAAGTCCAAATACGCCGACCTTGCCAGCGTAGTCGAGGCCATCCGAGCCGCGTTCAGTGCCAACGGCCTGTCCTACATCCAGACCGTCGAGCCTTCAGAAAAAGACGAGGTGCGAGTAGAAACTACCTTGTTGCACAGCTCGGGTGAGTGGATCTCCTGCGGGGTTTTGTCCTTGCCGGTCAGCAAAGTCGATGCCCAGGGATACGGATCGGCTTTAACTTACGCTCGCCGTTACAGCCTCTCAGCAGCGGTCGGAGTGGCGCCCGAAGATGACGATGGCAACGCAGCCAGCGCAGCAAAGCCCAAAAAGACAATGGATTGCACAACCCATATGTTTGCACTGGGAGCCGCGCCTACACTGGATGACCTGCAGGCTGTTTTCAAAACCGCCTACAAAGAGGCGCAGGCCGAGAATGACACAATGGCAATGGCAACCCTCACCAACGCCAAGAACAAGCGCAAAACAGAACTGTCGGCAGCATGAAAGTCATAGACGCAGTCCAGGGAACACCGGAATGGCTGGCCAGTCGTGCCGGCCGAGTCACAGCCAGCATGATTTCCAATGTTTTAATGAAGCCCGAAACCGCGGGTTACAGGGATTACCAGGCGCAGCTCGTCGCTGAAATCTTGACCGGCAAGCCGCAGGGTTCCAGCTTTACGAATGAGCACATGCAATTTGGAACCGAAACGGAACCACTTGCCAGAAGCGCGTATGAGGCCGAGACAGGGTTTTCGGTTGACGAGGTGGGGTTATGTATCCATCCGACGATAGATCGCGCAGGAGCCTCGCCTGACGGTTTGGTGGGCAATTCTGGATTAGTGGAGATCAAGTGTCCGAAAGTTGCCACTCACCTTGCCAATTTGATCGCCGGAGTTGTTCCAACAGGCTACAAAAATCAAATGATGTGGCAGATGGCCTGCACTGGTCGGGATTGGTGCGATTTCGTCAGCTTCCGGCCTGACCTGCCAGAAAACTTGCAACTGATGATTGTTCGGTTTAAACGGGATGAAAAGGAAATAGAAAAACTGGAAACCGCGGTTAATGCTTTTCTGGTAACAGTTGATGAAATGATTAAAAAACTTAAAGGAATCAAATAATGGCTGATTTTGTGCAAAAAGAACTAAGCGGGTCGATGTTCAAGAATCAAAAGAAACTGACCGACCAGCACCCAAACATGACCGGCAGCGCTTTGATTGATGGGGTTGAATATTATGTGTCAGCCTGGACTAAAACCGACAAAAACGGCAACAAATGGCAAAGCATGTCATTTACCAAAAAAGAGCCTAAAACCCGCGAGCAAGCAGAAAAAGCGGTTGCAGAAATTGATGACGACATCCCCTTTTGAGGAGGCAAAATGAGCACAAACGAATTTGACCAGCTTGAGCGCGAATTTAGCCAGGATCTCGATCGCTGGGAAACAGCCCGCGAGCAGCGTCAGAAACGCCAGATCGTCATCCTGCCTTGCCCGTTTTGCAAAAACGACGACGTGTTGGTCGACGAGGTGAAACCGAACGTTATCGCAATTACGTGCGATGACTGCCAGATGATCGGCCCGCACCACGATACCGATCAGCCTCTAGAGGTTGCCATCCAACGTTGGAACGAGAGGAAATCATGACTGAAAAACTGGAAGCCGCCATAGCCTATTTACGCGAGCGCAAAATTTACATCATTGAGTTTCCTTTCGTTCCGACCAACGTCGCCAAGACCGACGTTGCCGCCACGATGCGCCGGTATGAGATACAAGTGCTCGGGCTTAACAATGTGAAGAAAGCTCGCCGTTAAAGATCGGAGGATTTATGGGTAACTGGAATGATTATGACGAAGGGTACAGCGAAGGATTTGCCGACTGCGGTCGGATCGGCCTTGTCGTTGTCGTGCTGGTCATCATCTGCACAGTGCTGGTGATGCGATGAGCGACAAACTGAGAGAGGCCGCTAAAGCGGCATTGCTGGCACTGAAATGTCTGGATGGTCTTGAGTGCGCGAGAGAAGAAATTGAAAACTTGGAAGCTGCGCTTGCGGAACCGGAGCCGACGTTGGGGGTTATGTTGGCTAATCACGATCAGCAGATAAAAGACCTTGCCGCGCAACTGCTGGAACTCAAGCAGTTGGACAGGAACGCAGAGCAACCCGCTGCCCTGCGGAAAGATGCTGCGCGGTATCGGTGGTTGCGGGATGACAAACGCGGCAGGTCGTTGTCCGTATCTTCGCTTGAGTGGACAGGCAGTGCCGAATTAAGCGATGCCGCCGTTGACGCAGCAAAGGGTAAGCGATGAGCGACAAACTGAGAGCCGCCGCGCAAGCGGCAAGGGATGCAATGCGGATGGCGCAAAGAAGTCACGGGGAAATATTGCTTACATACCCGCCCCTAGACTCGTGGGTACATCACAGGGTTGATCTGCGGCTGAACGACGCAATCAAGGCGGTGGAGGATGCGCTTGCGGAACCAGCTATTAAGGAATCCTTAACAGTTGCGAAGCCGGCGGTTAAGAAATCCTGAACAACTGGCGGCTAGCCCATCATCTGCTCTGCCGCATCTTGAACGTGCGCCACACGGTTGAGCCAGCCTTTGCCGAACACACCAAACGTCGGCAGGGATTGGTAAAACGCTTCTTTGCCCAGGCTAAACGCCTCCAACAGCTCGACGGGATCGGCAGCGGTCGCAGCAGCGATCGTGGCCCTGCCGATGATACCGTCTGCCTTCACACCTAGCGCCGCTTGTAGCAGCTTTGCCGCCCTGCCGCCGCCCATGTTCACGGCAGCATCGAATACGGCATAGTCAACACCGCGAATCAGGTCGCTACACTTGCAAGCATCCCAGTATCGCTGTTTATACAACGGCGTCACCAGCTCGGGCGTGAGAGCGCGCATCTCGGCCTCGTCAACATCTCGATTAACCCAGTCGCGCCAGACATTTCGGGTTACGCCGAGGTTGGTCATGCCGCCGGGGTCATTTCGATGATTTGAAAATCCACCTTCTGCCTTCAGCACCAGCGCCAGCGCTGCCGGAAAATTACTTAGCATTTTCAGGTCGCACCACTCCACCCAAACCAAGAGCCACGGCAATACCCTGTGCGAGCAGTTGATACTGAGGCGGCACCATTGGCATCAAAACCATTGCAATAACGCCCAAACCGGCCATCGTTGATGCTTCACCAAAACGCGCTTTTAACCAACCCATGATGATCTCCTTATTTGCTCGGCACATTGCCGCCAACGGGATTTGCAGCCCCAACGGGCGCTGCGGTGAACGAAGTGCTGCCTACCGGCACATGGCCGTTATTCCACGGCGATTCGTTGATCGGGCCAAAACAGTTGGCGAGCTGCACGTTGTTGACCTTCTTGGCTTGCTTGTCGCACAGAAATGACCACTGGTTCGACATGCCCCCACCGGCGGCAGTCGTGGTGACGAACGTCCTGGGCGTCATGGTGACCACCGCCCAAGACGGTGCCTGCGGGTATTCGGTGACCGTCGAGAACAGCGACCAGACCTTACCCGGCGGTGCCTTGCAGCTGCCCTTCATCAGATCTGCGTTTGCGATGGCTTTGCCGGTCAGCACTGGGCAGACCGCCATGCCCTCTTGGAACTCCTTACCATCTACCTTGATCGTCTTGCCGGTCGGCACGCTGGCAGACGCAGCACACAAGGCAAACTCACCATTACAGATCATCAGATTGACGCCACCGGCAAGCGCGTTGGTCGACAGCAAGGTCAGCAGCAATAGCGTTTTCATGGTCAACCTTTCATAACTAAATTTAGCAGCAACATAATAATGGCACCCGCCGCAGTAATGCCGATCATTTCAATGCGCTTGAGCCTTGCGTTGATAGATTCATAGCGCAGCTCGCACACCGCTTCGTGCGAGGTCAAACGAACGTCGAGTTCGGTAGAGGTTGCCATTATTTGCCAATGTCCTTGATGTTATTTTTACCAAGTTGAGCGTTGCGCTTCATTTCTTTCTGCAGCGTTTCAGCTGACTTTTGCAGTGCTTTGGCTTCCATTGCTGCCGCACTTTTTAAGCCAAGTTGACCGCCCATGTAAGCACCAGCAGCAGCCCCCGGCGGTCCTGCAAGAAAGCCGCCTGCAGATCCTCCAACAGTGGCGCCCAGCTTGCCTAAATTGCTTTCAATGATTCCCTGCACCCGCTGACCTTGCAGAGCTGCGCCTTCATAAGCATGAACACCCGGCATGAGCTGGCCAGCATAGTTTAGTGTGTGCAGCTTTTTCACTTCTTCTGGATCAAAAGCATATTTAATCTTTTGCCAGCGAGCATTCATTATTTTGTTGGCGTTGTTTTGATTCCAAACGCCTAGTTTGTTTGAACCTGCTTCGTAAATCTCACGCGCAATCGAGCCGCGCATTTCATTCTTGGCAGATTGTGCTGCCTGCCTTATTTCCGGCGGCACTTCAATATCAAAACCAACACCACGCACCCGACCTTTTGACAGTTGATCGGCGGTGTCGTAGATGTGTTTCCATTCGTCGGCGCCTAAGCTGTTTAGCTTTTTGGGTATATCCTCAAACTTGGTTGCGAGTTGCACGCCGTTGGGATCAATTTCACCAAACATTGTTTTGATGCCTTTTGACGCAAACAATGTTTTTTCTGCTTCATGCAGATTTCTGGCTTGTTTAAGTAGGCCAGGACCGCCTGCTTTGGCAATATCCTCATCAATAGAATTAACCATTTTTCCAATAAAATATTTTCTATCTGGAGACCATGTTTTGTTAATTGATTTTCTAAATTCTTCCATGCTGTTAATAGAATTTGCAGCAGCATTCTCAAAACCAGTTGTTTTGTGTTGTTGCAAAAGTTCTTTAAAACCTTCTAAATTTACTCCTGATGCTTTTGCAGTAGAGTTAAATTGCGGATTGTTCAACAGTTTTTCAATGGTGCTGCTTTCAATTGGATTTGTTCCAACTGTGCGTTTTGCTTCGTCATATAACGCACTTTTTTCTTTTTGCAAAAAGCCGGTCAAACCTTCAAATTCACCACTGGTTTTGTTATAGCCGCCTGCAAAAGCATTGTTAATGCGTTCGCCTCTGGCGTATGGATCGACCAAATTGGTGTCTGCGCCAGTTTGCGCTATGCGATTTTTTGCATATTCTGATAATGCCGTTTGTTCATTTGCAATCTGACGTTTAAGCAAATCGCTGCGCGGTGTTGGCTTTGCAAGATTTGCTTCTGTGTATTCATTTTTTAAAGTATTAATGTTTTGAGTTACAACCCCTGGACGAACGTCAGATTCTGGCCCTAAAACCTCTTGCACAATATTGACTGCTTGCTGTTGATTTGGCAGTTTCAAATCTTCAGCAGTTTTTGATGATTTCAAAAGAGAGAAAACGCCGCCGCGAGATTGTTCTTCGTTTGGGAATGGCCGGTAAGGATTCATCTCTGACACAGCGGCGCCTCCGCCTTTCATCACTGGCGCTTCCGCAGCTGAGGCAACAGGCGGCACGATCGGCGCCCGTTTTTGTGCAAACTGATCGGCCAGCTGCTGGCGCGTAGTGGCCACATCCTGCACAAATTCGACCGCGCCTTTGCCGGCCTGCGTTGCGAGCTTGGCGCCAGCACGCAAATTGCCTGGCACCGCCAGTGATGCCGTTTGCATCATGTTTTCAACGTCAGACAACGGCGCACCCGTTTTTTCAGAGATCCACTGAGCGCCTTTGCTCATGTTCTCGCTAACAAAATTCATCAAACGGGTTGTTGCCTCGCCGGTATAGCCGGGTTCTTGCGTGATACCGGCAGCGCGACCAATCACGTTCTGATACGGTTCGGTGATCTTTTTCTGTATTTCCTGTGCGCCCTCTGGCGTTGTAAATGGTCGAGCAACCGCATAAGCGGCCTGCCCAACGGCAGCAGGAACAGCGCCGATTGCAATATCCGCGAGCGCCGCACTCGGTTGCAAAATCTTCTTAGCAATATCGCCAACCGATAACTGTTCTGTGGTGTATCCGGTATCTTGCACGCGCTGACGTATTTTCGCGCCCTGCCTTGCGATCATCGGATTTACGGCCATGCCGGTTTGCGCTTCTGCAAGTTGCTGTTCTTCACTTTTAGCTGTCGGCACAGCAACCGCCGCAGCTGCTTTAGGCGCAGTTGTGGCTGGCGTAGATTCCCACAGATCCGCAAGCGTGTTGCCTGCTGGCGTTGCCATTGTTGTGGGCGCCGATACCGGCGCAGACGTTCTGCCGCCCATCTCGCGGTTTAAGCTGTCAATATTGGATTGTGCCAGCTGACGAGCTTCCGGCGTTGTAGCGCTGGCAAGTGCCGCTTGATTTTGTGCCAGTTCTTGCCCGAGTATCTTTTGCCGACCAGCATCACGCGTGCGTTGAACATCTGGTGTAACGACAGGAAAGCCAGCCGCCCGCACAGGTGCAGGCGCCGCCGGCGCTTCGCCCCACAATTCAGCAAGAGTCGCCATTATCTGAGTATCCCTAAAGCGCGTGCTGCCTGTATTTTATCGCTCAATTCCTTGATAGCCGCCGGTGACATAGATGCCTTGAGTTTAGCCACTGAGTCAGGCGTCATTTCTTGGAACAACCGAGGATCTGCAACGTTATCAAATTGCAGTTTGCGTTTTTGATATTCTTGGGCATCAGTGGTGAATGGCTGCAAATACTGCTGTTTTGCCAGTTTCATTTTCTCAATGCCAATTAGCTGATCCGCAATTTTCTTGATTGATTCTTCGTTGAGTTTTTTGTTTGGGTTTGCCGCTTCAGCAAGTGAGCGAGCCGCATCGGTATTGCCGCCAGCAAGTGCCAACAGATTGGCATTTTTTGCCAATTGCTCAGTTGCTGTCTGTTCTGCGGTATACGCATCAATCCCAACCAAACGAGCTATGCCTGCTGCCAATTCTTTGCGCGTGCCACCAACGCCTGTAAATGCTTCTGACGAGTATTTTTTAATGTCTTGAAAAAGACCGATTCTAGATTGTGCGTTTGATGCGTCTTGAACGGTTTGAACCCAGTCAGGACCGACAACATTGCCGGTTGCCGTAAGCATTGCCGCTTGAGGTGCGCCAACACCAGCGATCACTGGTTTAGGCGCCACAACAGGTGCACTTGTTTGTGGTGAAAATGGTTTGCCAAGATAAGTTTGTTCGCCCGTTGCTGGATTTACAGTCGGAGTTGCCGGCGGCAACGTAAGCGCAGTTCCTACGCCGACTTGAGTGCCAGGCGGTTGCACTGCGAGATATGGGCTGCCCATTGTGAACGGCGCAATACCGCCGCCAACGTTTTGCATTGCTGCAGATGGAAATAATTTATCTAATTGCGATTCTGCGGTCAGAGAATTTGTTGCGTGACGCGCAAGCCATGCTTTCATTTCGTTTGTGGTGCCTGTTTTTGGCACTTCTGAACGAGCTTGATTAATCACTTGCTCACTGCCGCCAGCATTCTTGATGGTTTTAACCAAGAAATCGTCAATATCCTGCGGCGTTAAATTTTCACGATTTAGCAATTTTAATGATTCACGACTAAAATTTGATTGTTGCTCTCTTAAATTTGCAAGTTGTGCAGTATTCATTTGTGAAGCTGCAGTTCCTGCTGCGCTGGTCGCCGCAGAGATCCTCGGCATCTGCGTCTGTTCTGCAACATTTGCTTCTGCCTGTGCACGTTTAATTTCCTCTGGCATCAGACTTTGTATGCGCTGCAACTCGGCCTGCGCCTGTTGCACTTGCAACGGGTTGACCTGCTGCGCCTGCTGATAGGCTTGGGCGCCGCGAGCAACGCCGATCATGTCAGCCAGCGAGGTTTGCGGCACTGGTCGAATGCCAGCCGCTGCGGGAGTAAATGAGAAGTCAGCCATTTTGAATTCCTAATCAAGCAAGAAAGTTTGACCCATTTGGCCGCCATAATAGCCAGTTCCAGCGCCACCGCCATACAACGGGCTTTGACTGCCCATAATGCTAGAACCGCCGCCAACACTGCCAAATTGATTTACATTGCCGCCGCCCCCTAACAGGCTTGCCAGAGTTCCCGCGCTGCCAATGCCCTGCAGACCGCCGGCATACGCATTAGCCGCCCCCACCTGACCGGCGCCTATAGCACCCGCGGCGCCCACACCCAGCTGGCCAATTGCATTTGCTGCGTTCGTGCCTGCCGTATTCGCTTGCGTCTGCCCAGCCTGACCGATATTGGCAATGCCTGCCAGTCGGTTGTAGATGTTGCTCTGTTGCGCTGAAAAGTTATTGAATGCCTGCTGTGCGCTTGTTTTGGCGTAATCTTCGGCAAACTTGGTTTGCGCCAGATTGACGTTAGAACCGCCGCCGCCGACGTTCATCGCCTGCCCAGTGGCGCCTAGACCTTGCTCGCGCATGAATTGATACGACGGATCAAGGTTTGCGATCAGATCCGCAGACGTGAATGGCTTGGTCAGGTAGCCAGTGCCGGTGATTGGCGCTGTCGGATTGCCCTGGGCATCGTATTGCATCTGCTGACCCGGCAACATGCTGCCGATCGTGTTGAGCGCACCATAGCCAACGCCGCGGGAGGGCGCCTGCTGCGCGTTGATGATGTCAAACATTGCACGTTGTTGGTCAGATGCTTTATTTGCAGCATTTGCCTGCAGCTGTGCCGATGATTCGGCAGCACTAGCTTGGTTTTGACTACCCGCATATCCTAAAAGTGCTGCCCCGCCAATTGCTACCGCTATCCAAGACATATCAATTCCCTTCCAAAATGTGCAAATTGTTGCTTAATTTTAATTTGTTTGTTGCATCAAATAATGCAGTTTCGTCAGGTTCAATCAGTTCGGCTTCAATCTCATCAAGATTGGTTTTGTCAGTTCTATGCACAGTAATTCCGATTGAATCAACAACGGCCATTGTGACGCGTTTGGTGCCGGGCTTTGATTCGATCACATCCCCAGCCTGCAGCCGGCGCATACCCGTTTCGGACCATGCCAAAATCTCGCCTTTTGTGCACATAAAAAAATGCGGTTCCTTGTGCACTTTTCCCACAATCAGCGTGCCGGCCGGTCGCGTGACTTTGCGGCAATACATACCAGGCGAAAAGAAGTGCTCAGTCACAAGCTCTGCCTGCGGCAGCTTGATCATTTCAGCCTGTAGCCGGTCAATCTGCTCTCGGCTGGGCACCACATTTTCAATAACTTCGTTCATTTCTGCAAAATAGGCTGCGTCGTAATAAGCCGCAAGATCAGAACCGCCACCGAGATGACCATGCCGACCAGCATCTGCTGCACCGGCGTGACCGGCAGCAGCGCGACATAGCCTTGCACGACGGACAACACCGCGATCAGGATGGCAAACCAGACGGTTTTGGATTTGAGCAGTTGAATGATCATGCTGATATGGCCCCAAAGGTTTTCCAAGTACCAGGGGTGCCTGCGGTTGTGCAAACCCAACCAACATAACCTCCAGCAGTGGCTGCATTATTAAAAACTATTTCTCCTGCGGCATGTGTTTCTGTTGTTGGGGCGGCGCTTCCGTATTGTATAAACCGTTCTCCGCCACTCCAGCCATTAGACGCACCTAAGAAAAACCCATTTAAAAATAATTGCGAACCTTGAAATGAACCACGGCCACCCGTCATATCACCTGCGGCTTGGGTAGGTGTCGCATCCGACATGGTGAACGCTAAAATAGACCTAACGGCGTTCAAATACTCATATGCGCTATGTACAGGAAAATATCGTATTCCTTGTCCGGTAGAAAAATCATATAGCGAATTAAAAAAATTTAATAGATAACCCGTTTCGCCTGAGCTGCGATTTCCAAACTGAATATTAACGTTGGAAGCTTGACTTGCGGTATCGGAAGGATAAAACCCTAAAAATCCTTGACCGACATGACCGCGAATCATTAAATTATCTGCCGCTGTTACACCCGCGCCATGTAATCCACCTAATACCATTGTGTTTAATGCAAAAGAAGATGCGGGTTGCCCCCCTTCTGAATAGCAACCTAAAAACATAGAACAAGAATTTGTATCGTCTGTGCAATAGCCTTGACCGGTATTGTTTTCGGTATGACAACCTATAAACGTATTTCCTAAAAATGAAGAATCGTAAAAACCTTTTCCTGCATTTCCAACGGCAGAACATTGAATAATAGTTCCTGCGTTTGCGTCCGCACCGTCAAATAAAAATCCATTACCATCACAGCCGGTGACGTTTACTCTTGAAATATACATTAAGTTACAGTTGCCCTCGGTTGCAGCACTACCGCCAGAAGTTGCAACACAATGCACGCCATCTTCGGGAAAATTTTCTATATTTAAGTTATACAGATTTGCTCGCGCTCGGCATGAAATTCCCCTACCCGTAACAGATGCGCCTGGCGTAGAGTATAAAAACATATTTTCAATTGTTGAAAGTCCGGCAGAATATCCAGTACTTGTTGTTCTGCCGTATGTGTTGTAATTATTTACGATAATTCCATCAATACCATTATCAAATTGCAAAATAGTTGAAACGTCTTGCACTTCGCCATAAAGACGAACTGTTTGTTTTAAATTTATTGTTGAAGCAAAACGGTATCTTCCTTTTGGAAAAAAAATGCTATTGCAGCCAGCATAAAAACTCGACGTAATGACTTGACTTGTGCAAGCGGCCAAAGCATTACTTAACGCTGTTGAGCAATCATATGTGCTAGTGCCTGCTTGAATTGCGGCTATTTCAGCCAAAGGTATAAAATCAAGAATAGTAATATAAGATTGCAATTTTTGATGGACTGTGCTGCCTATAGAACCGGTCAAATTACCCGCCAAATTTGATTGACGAAAGCCAACAAGCGCATCTCCTAGCGTCGGATCAGTTGTGTTAGCAAGATCGGCGGCAACATACGTGCTGTTGATATTGTCATACGTTCCGATTGTGGTGCCGGCTGAATCTTTAAGGACAAACTTATATGTAATCCCTTCGCTTACCCACACTTCACCAACGGACACGCGCCCTGCGGAATTAAGCACAATTGGATTGCTTTGTGCGATCGTTCCCGAGCTGCTGGTATAAGTTGCCTGCGGCGTTGTGGTTCCTGCCGCGTAGGTATAGATCAAACCACCGGCTAGCGGCACACCGTTGTTATCGAAAAACTGCCAGCCTGCGCCCGCAAAAAGAGAAAGATTAACGCTCATATTTATGCCCCTGTTGTTTCATTGTATTTGGCAATCACTTCTGATGTCCAAGCCGTTTTGCAGATCGCCACAACCTTATCCGGCACACCCGTCAGGTTTTGGTCGGGCGTCAGGCTTGAACGGTGATAGGTCTTGGTCAGTTCGGTGCCATCTTCCATGATGCGGGTGGCTTCACGATACAGAACGATGCCGTTTTCTGTTACGGTGATCTGGTCGATTGCGGTTTCTTTGGTGATTGCCATTTGTTTTTTCTTTGTCGGTATAGCTAATTAAACAAAATAAGTAGTAGAAAAATATATATTTGTTGTTGCAGGCATTGTTCCTACTGCATAAATCGTTGTGGTAGTTACTTGCGTAAACATACCCGCAGTTGTGCTATTATTTTGTGCCACTCCCGGATAGACGTTATCACCCCCGCCCGAAAATGGAAGTCCAGCACAAAAAACTGTGTTTGAAGCGGTTACTGCTACCGTTGTGCTGCCAGACACCCTCCCGTAAATAGTTACGCTACGGCCTATTTTTGTATACGTTCCCGCAGAAGAAAAAGTGCCTACAACCGTCAATCCTGCACCTTGTGAAGGCGTCCACGTTCCTTCTTCGTAATCATCCAGCGTATTCGCGTCTGTTGATGCGGATTGCGTGGCGGGGAAGGCTATACCAGCACCACCGCCTGACGGGGTTGTGTTGCCTACACCAACGCTTGTGGATGCTATTGCGGTTCCCGTTACCGCTAGGCCGGTGGAGGCGAATGACGCAACCTTAGCATTATTTACAACTATCTCGACCGGCACATTAACGTAAGAACCTAAAACAGTTGCATACGCCGTTGTTCCCGTTCCTAGTTCTGCGCCAACACTACCGTTAACGCCCAAGGCGGTAAAACCGCCGCCAGTGCTATCAATTTGAATATAGTTTTGATCGGTTGATGTTCCGTAACATCTGAAGCCCGGATTACCACCAGCAGTAGTTCTATATGCAAGCAATCTGCCGTTGACCAAGGTGTTAGACGTTGAGGCTAACGTAGAACCCATTTCTACATTTACTATGCTACCCGCAGCACCGTTTGTGCATATGTAAGTTGATTTTGTGTTGCCGCTTGCAGTTACGCCCGTGTTAATGTTTACTGCGTTTGTCGTGGTGGATTGACCAAAAGTCAGCGTTCCCGTCATTGCGGTGCCGCCGATGGTCACGGTGCCTGTGGTCGCCGATGTGCCAAGAGTGTGAACACTTGCCGCAGCACCTGAAAGTGTCACCGCACTGTTTGCGCCGAGTGTTGTAAATAACCCAGTATTTCGCGTTGTAGCACCAACCGTTCCGTTAATGTTAATGCTTGCGGTGCCGGTCAGGTTTGTAACGGTGCCGCTAGACGGTGTGCCGAGCGCACCGCCGTTGACCACAAACGCGCCAGCGGTGCCAGTATTCACGCCAAGCGCAGTAATCACACCTGTTCCAGTTGTTGTTGTGGCAGGAGCGGCCCCCGCGCCACCGCCAACCACCAATGCGCTGGCCGCAAGCGCCGCCGAGGTTGCCCAGGTTGTGCCGCTTGAGAAGTAAGGGATACCGCCCGAAGTGCCTGCAACCGTTAGTGCCAGCGTGCCGGATGTGGTGATCGGTGATCCAGCAACCGAAATCAAGCCGCCGGTAAATGACTGCGCCACGCTGGTGACGGTTCCAGAACCCTTGTTGTTAAAAGTCGTCCAATCGGCGGCGCTCAAAGCACCACGATTAGCCGCAGAAGCCGTTGGAACTTGAAGCGTGATAACCGGCGTGGTCGTGCCAGTCGCAACAGTGCTAGACAGGTCAGTGCCGGTTGTGCCGAGCGTTAGCGCCGCTACACTGGTGACGGTGCCGCTGCCCTTGCCGTTAAACGTATTCCAGTCCGTACTGGTCAAATATCCGTTGACCGACGTTGTGGCGGCTGGCATCGAGATCGCAGGCGTAGCACCACCAGACGACACAACGGGTGCCGTTCCGGTCACGCTGGTGACGGTGCCGCCCGAACCTGTTGCGGATAGCGTGCCGCCAGCAAAGGCTACGCCGGTGCCAATGGTGACGTTGGAAAAGCCGCCCGATCCGTTGCCATACAGGATCGACGTGCCGCTGGTCGCGGGCGCGTAGTCTGTGCCGCTGGTGGCTGCACTGATCGCGGTGCCGTTGCCTTTAAGCAGGCCGGTGATGGTCGTGGAGAGCGTGATCGCCGGGGTTGTGGTTGCGGTCGCTACCGCCCCCGCCAGCCCGTTGGCTGACACCACAGACACGCTGGACACAGTGCCTGCGGCAGCCGTCGACCATGTTGGCGTTCCGGCGCCTGCACTGGTCAGCACCTGGCCCAATGTGCCTGCCGCACTGACCGCTAGCGCGGGGCCTGTGCCGTAGGCTATGCCGCCCGCCGTTGGGCTACCGTCAAGATTGTAGTTGGCAATGGTGCCGGTCTGCACAACCGGCTGGAGGTAAGCCCCCTGGATAGCGGCTTCAGCATTTTCAAACCGCGACATCATCGACATGAGTTGCGCGGTGTCAAGCGTGGCTAAGAAGTCGCCCGATTGATCTTCGTATTGCGGGGCGATGTTCTGATTAATCTGAATCAGCAGCTCGGCAAGGTCAGGTTGGC
>Ga0209086_10000566_pt1 | contig 32393 bp, 28 predicted proteins | sample M_130207_XF_Meta_FD_187312 | JGI IMG/M metagenome (GOLD analysis project Ga0209086, IMG submission 187312) | Freshwater microbial communities from Lake Montjoie, Canada to study carbon cycling - M_130207_XF_MetaG (SPAdes) (version 2) | ecosystem: Environmental > Aquatic > Freshwater > Lake... | reverse complement strand
GATGTGGAAGCGGTGAAGGAAAACGGTGACGTCACCGCCTTTAGTGCTCCTGTTCGCATTGATACCCCCGGCGAGGCGGACTACTACCGTCACGGCGGCATCATGCAATTTGTCTTGCGGAGCTTGCTCGAGGCCTGATGTGAGCCGGCTTCGGCTCGGGTTCGTTGATGAAAGTGGCATTTGGGGCGCTCGCGCCTAGACTGAGGGTGCGCACGGACCGCGTGCATGTCAGGGAAGGTGCGAATGAGTCTGCTTGAGACGATCCGTAGCCCTCGTGACCTGCGTGATCTCAATCAGGACGAACTGCGCCAACTCTCACGAGAGATTCGTGCGTTTTTGGTTGATGCCGTTTCGGCTACGGGGGGACACCTGGGTCCCAACCTCGGCGCCGTGGAACTCACGATTGCTTTGCACCGCACATTCAACTCGCCCAGTGACGCGATCGTGTGGGACACCGGTCATCAAACCTACGTTCACAAGATCTTGACCGGCCGCGCCAAAGACTTTGGATCGCTGCGGACCAAGGGTGGCTTGAGCGGATACCCCAGTCGGGCTGAGTCCGAACACGACCTCGTCGAGAATTCGCACGCTTCGACATCGTTAAGTTACGCGGAAGGATTGGCCAAAGCCTGGGAGCTGACCGGTGAGCTTGGTAAGCGCCATGTCGTGGCTGTCATTGGTGATGGTGCGCTTACGGGTGGAATGGCGTGGGAAGCGCTGAACAACATTGCCGGTGACAAACATCGCCCCCTGGTCATCGTGGTTAATGACAATGAGCGCTCGTATGCGCCAACCATTGGCGGTCTGGCGGATCATTTAGCCGCCTTGCGCACCACCAGCGGCTATGAACGCTTCCTTGATTGGGGACGTCAGCGCCTAGAGAAAGTGCCGCTGGGTGCTCCGATCTACGAAACCTTGCATGGCATGAAAAAGGGCATCAAGGATGTCATTGCGCCGCAGGGAATGTTTGAGGATCTGGGCTTGAAGTACGTCGGTCCTATTGATGGACACGATGTGGAGGCCTTGGAACGAGCCCTCGAACGCGCCAAGGGTTTTCCGGGTCCGGTTATCGTTCACGCGATTACCACCAAGGGCTATGGCTACGCGCCAGCGGAAAACGATGAAGCTGATCGTTTCCACGGCATCGGCGTGATTGATCCGACTACGGGTCGCGGTGCATCGGCGAGTGGTCCGACGTGGACTTCGACCTTTGCCGAGGAGTTGGTCGCCATCGGTCAAGAGCGCGAGGATGTGGTCGCGATTACGGCAGCCATGATGGCACCCACAGGTTTGACCGCTTTTGCCGAACGTTTCCCGAAGCGAGTCTTTGATGTCGGGATTGCCGAGCAGCATGCGGTGACCTCAGCAACGGGAATGGCCATGGGTGGGTTACATCCCATCGTTGCGGTCTACGCCACCTTCCTCAACCGTGCTTTGGATCAAGTATTGATGGACTCGGCCCTTCATCAGGCCGGAGTCACGTTCGTCCTTGATCGCGCCGGCGTGACGGGAGATGACGGAGCCAGTCATAACGGCATGTGGGACATGTCCATGTTGCAGATGATTCCCACTCTGCGGTTGGCTGCGCCGCGCGATGGCGTCACGCTGCGTCAAGAATTGCGAGAAGCGCTGGATTGTTCCGATGCCCCTACGGTTGTTCGCTATCCCAAGGGCGCCCTGCCAGAGGACATCCCAGCCCTTGCTCGTGAGGGCGAGACGGATGTCTTGGTGCGCGGAGATTACGACACGGTCCTGGTGGTCGCTGTTGGTGGGCTGGTCGGACTTGGCCTTGATGTGGCACAACGATTGAGCGAGCAGGGGATGAGTGCAACCGTGGTTGACCCTCGATGGGTCAAGCCCATTGATCCAGCTCTTGTGACTATGACGCGCAAGTATCAGCGCGTGGTCACTATTGAAGATGGTGTGCGCGTCGGTGGCGTGGGATCGACCTTGGCACAGGCCATGCGTGATGCGAATATTTTGACGCCGGTACAAAACCACGGAATCCCGTTGGCCTTCTTGGATCAAGGCAAGCGTGCCGAAGTCCTCATCGAATGTGGTTTGACCATTGATGACATTGTGGCCACGGTCCTGCGCAATAGTTCAGCGGTCCTTCAGGTACCAGCGCAACAAAGCGCACCTCGCGCTGTCGACGCCCCCTGAACCGCTTAATTCCGAAAGCGCGACTGATCAATCCAGTTGCTGGCTTGTTTTTGATCCCGCAAAGCAAAGTCAACGAGGTTCTCGCTGGGCTTGGCCGCCCACACGCCATCTGCCGTCACCAACATTGCGGTGGTGAATCCACGCTGCGGGCCATCGGTTGCGGCAGCCGCCCCTTGGACAAAAGCTGAGTCCAAGTGGTTGGGGTCAACCCACCCACGCGTGCGCATCGGCACGGCCACGGCCCGCATGCCAACGTTGTGGAACCGGGCTAGGCCGGCGCGAAAATGGGGCGAGCCTAGAAGTGAGACGACATCGCAATCACCCATGGGGCGCAAGACGCCGATGGGATCGCGGTCATGGCGATCAGCAGCGAGTTGCCCCATGGCGTTGAGGTAGGTCCAGCCGGCATTCCATGCTCGAGTCGGGTCATGCCCGATAGTGGCCATGAGTTCAGGTGTGAGGGCTGAGGTTTCACCCGACGAGTGACCGAGAAGGCGCAGACCCAATCCCAGATGTAATGCACCACCTAAAACTTCGGTGTGAGTCCATGGCGATCCAGGGTGCTCAGGGCCATTGTGTGGCATGCCGATCACAGAGACGTGCGGCAGAAACTCTTGCGGCGAAAGGTCACCTAATCCTCGTGCGGTGGTAAACCAATGTGCCAAGTGCTTACAAGCATCCACGTCAGTAACATCACTGAAATTGCGCACAACCGATTTAATGGTGGACCAGGGGACGAAAAGTTCACCGCTTGAAGCCACGCTAGGGCTCGGTGGCAAACACACGCCATCATCACGAGGGATGACATCAATGCCGTGAAGGACAGAAACCATCAGCACGCAGTGTCGCAAGCTGGCGGAAGTCATGGATCAACCGTAGCAATGGCCCAGGCGAATCCGGGCCGGCGAGTGTGAGCCAACAAGGTGATATTTGCGTAACTAGGAAGCGGCTGGTGCCGCTTCTTGGGACGAACCTTCCGGCCTTGAGGTGGACTGCTTGGGCGGCAAGAAGTACAAGACCGTGATCGGGATGACGTAGGCAAACCAGGCGATTACCTGAAGCACAGAGGGGGCTGGGGTGAAGTTGATGGCACCCTTGAGTACTGATCCGTACCAAGATTCAGGGGGGATCGTGCTGGACACGTCAAAGGCGATGTTGTCTTCGCCCGGTAGCCACCCCAATTCCTGGAATTCGTGGATTGCGTAGGTCAGGACGCCGGCCGCGACGACAATGAGCAGTACGCCAGTCCAGCGGAAAAATGTCGATAAGTTGAGTGTGACCGTGCGCTTGAACAACAAGTAGCCCAGGACAACAGCAGCACCCAGTCCCAGAACTGCACCTGCTGTCGGCCCGAGAGTGGAGCCTGTCGATTGGATCGTGGACCAAATAAAGATCGCGGTTTCGAGGCCTTCACGCGCGACCGCAATAAAGGCAAGAGTAACTAGGGCGGTGCTTCCAACGACGAGAGCGTCATCGACGCTTGTACGAAGTTCGCCGGCAAGTGATCGTGCAGCTTTTTTCATCCAAAAGACCATCCACGTCACAGTTGCCACAGCGAGCAAAGAGACGATGCCGGTGAAGGCTTGCTCGGCTTTCTCAGGTAATTCCGCCGATGTAAGAGACAGCAGACCAGTGAATCCAAGACACAAGACCACGGCCAGGCTCACCCCGACCCATACGGATCGAATCTGATCGTGGCGATTGATCTTGATCAGGTAGGCGATCAGGATGCTCACGACGATGGCCGCTTCAAGACCTTCGCGTAGTCCAATGAGGAAATTCCCGAGCATGCTGGCCGTCCGTTCAATCTAGTTAGGTAATCCTAACCTTACCCTAGGTCGGCTCAGCAGGCTCAGCGGGCGTTTCTGTGACTGGGGCCACGCCGCTCCGGCTCGCCGCAGCGATGGCTTCCAACACCGGTTCAAGGACGAGTTCGCGCTGCCAGGGGCGAGCCCCCAGTTGGCTCAAGAACTCATCGGCTGGCCCGCGGTCTGGAGCCTGGTCATTGCTCCAGGGCGGAGTCCAGCACAGTCTCCGCAAGTAGTCAGGGGTGAGCAGGTTTTCCACGGCGATTGAGTGTTTGTCCGACAGGACGCTGACCGCGTGGCGAGCAGCCGACAGTCGTAGAGCCGCTTCTTTGTCCTTATCCACCCAGGTGCGTGCAGGGGGCGGCCCATCACTAGGTACTGAATTTTTCGGCCACTCGTCGGAAGGCAGTGCGGTGGCTGTGGCAATAGCCGAGAGCCACTTGCGTGCATTGCGTTGTGCTCCGCGGCCGCGAAACCCAGGAAGCTGGAACAACTGTTCATCCGTTGTTGGCACTGCGAGTGCAACTTCGACAATCCCCACATCTTGCAAGATGCGGCCCGGTGCGATGTCGCGTTGTTGGGCGATCTCATCACGGGCTTGCCACATCTGCCGAACAATGGCCAAGCCCTGCGGTTGACGGACACGATGCAATCCGGATACACGTCGCCAGGGATCCACCCGCGGTGGCAGAGGTGGTGCGGTGACGATGGAATGGAATTCCTCTTGTGCCCAACGGGTTTTGCCTTGATCATCAAGGTCTTGTGCCAGGGCGTCGCGCAATTCGATCAGGACTTCAACGTCCAACACGGCATAACGCAACCAGGGGTCCGGGAGTGGACGGGTGGACCAGTCAGCGGCGCCGTGACCCTTTTCTAGTCGAAGGCCTAAGACCTCTTCCACCAGCGGCCCAAGGCCTACGCGCGCCTTGCCGGCAATGCGGCCGGCTAGTTCAGTGTCAAAGAGTGTGGTGGGACGCATGCCCAGTTCAAGCAAGCACGGTAAATCCTGCGATGCGGCGTGCAATATCCACTCGGCCGAGCCGATGGCGTCGTGGATTTGTTTCAGGTCAGGCAATCCGATGGGGTCGATCAAGAAACTGCCTGATCCGGCGCGCTTGATTTGGACGAGGTACGCGCTCTGTCCGTAGCGGTAACCGGAGGCCCGTTCAGCGTCAATTGCTACCGGTCCATGACCCGCCGCAATGGCATCAGCGGCCGCAGCGATCTCGTCTGGACGATTCAGGACAGGCGGGACGCCGCCAGAGGGTTCGAGCAAGGGTAATTCCACGGCTTCGGGAACGGAGTCAGTCGTGGTCACGTGACTAACTTAGACGTTGGTGACTACTAATCTCACGCGCGGCACGAGGTGCGGCCAACTAAGAAATCTGGCTACGTGCAGCATCAAAGATCTGTGAACCAGAGGCAGACCAGACACCATCCAAGCCCTTGATGTGAGCCAGTACGCGCTCAACATGCTTGATCCGATGTGGTTGTCCCACCAGCCACGGCGTCAAAGTCAGCGTGAGGATGCGTCCACCCTGCTCTCGAGATTCCGCCAGCAAAAGATCGGCCGCATCGCAGACCTGGTCGGCCCAGGATTGCTCAGAATGCAGGTTGTCGACCAAGGTGTACGTGTCACTGATTTCGGTGGCGAGCGGCATTGACCACAAGTCGCCCGAGGCGACATTCCACTTGTAGGGCAGTTCATCGTTGACCCAGTCGCAGAAGTATTCGATGCCTTCCGCGGCAATCAGATCGGGAGTGTTGGGTGAATTGAACTTGCCAGGACTGAGCCAGCCGCGCACCGGCTGTCCGGTGAGTTCGCGAAGCCGCGAGAGCGAGCGTTGAACGAGTTCGCGTTCAGCTGCTTCGTCTAGGCCGCCTGCATGCGGGGTGTCCATCGACCACGAGTGACCCATGATTTCGTTCCCGCGATCAAGGATCAGTTGACGCAACAATGGCTCGCGTTCGAACAGCCGGGTGTTCACCGCGAACGTTGGCGTAATGTGCGCAGCGTCGAGCGCCTTGAGTACACGGTGGATTCCCACGCGGTTTCCGTAGTCGCGCAACGTGTAGTGGCGCAGGTCCGGGTACGGCATCGTCATGTTGCCCGGAACCTTGACTGGCTCGCCCTTGGGGTTCAGTGGAAAGAACTGCAGAGGAACAACCACAAACACAGCCAACGTCTTGCCATCTGGCCAGCTCAAGGGTGCGCGATCAGTGAGCATTGACCACTCATAGCGGTCGTGGTCGTTGCCGTAGCGGCGGTTGGGGTAGTCGAGCGGGCCGCTGGCGGCGGGAGTGGTCCAGGTCATCAGGCTGCGCCCCCTTCAGCGTTGATCGATGCAATCGATGCGGTGGCGGTTTCGTAATGGTTTTGCAGGTAATAGTCGGCAATTTCGCGACCGGTGGTAACCCACACATCGGAATGACCGGTGATGTATTCCAAGGCTTGTTCAAACGCGGCCAAGCGATGCGGCGTAGACACCTGGTAGTTGTGGGTGGGAATGCACATCACAGTGCCTGATTCCGCGCCTTCGGCGTAGAGGCGGTCAAAGGCATCCTTGATCATCTGGCCGTAGCGACGAGGCTCAATCTTGTTCACCACATAAGCAATGGTGTCGTTGAGTTCGAGTGAGTAGGGGATCGAGACGAAGGGCTTGCCACTTCGTACGTTGATCGGAGTGGGCTGGTCATCGTGGAAGAGGTCGCAGGTGTACGTGCCGCCGGCTTCAGCCCACAGATCAACGGTGGTGGTGCTGTGTGACAAGGCAGGTGCGAGGTAACCCACCGGCGCACTGCCGGTGGCGTTCTTAATGGAGTCGATGGAGTCCTGAATCAGCTCGCGCTCTTGATCTTCAGTGAGTCCATAGGTGTAGCGCGTGTTGTAAATGCCGTGGGAGAAGAACTCCCAGTCACGCTCTTTGCACAATTCGATGATTTCGGGGTGGTGATCAATCAAGGCACTGCTCAGCGAGATGGAGCCGCGAATGCCGTACTTGTCGAGCACCTTCATCTGTCGCATGTGGCCCACGCGGTTCCCGTAATCGCGGATCGAGTAGCCAGCCACGGACGGGAAAGGTGATGGCCACGGGGTGCGGGAGGCATTGGCGGGGGGATTGAGTTCGTAGACCTCAATATTGGGAGCAACCCACAATGCGATGCGCGCCCCATTGGGCCAAGTGATCTTGGGCCGCTGGTTATAAGGCCACGGTTGGTAGTACTCCAAGCCTTCTGTCTTGTCTTGGTCGGCCACGATCAGCCTTTCTGGGTATCGAGGTAGGTGATCACTTCTTGGACATCCACGACGTCGGCGTACTTGAGCATTAGGTCGGTGAGGTTGGCAAAGTGGTAGCTCTCGTGCTTATCGGCCACGCACTGCTCGGGAACAATGGTCCGGTAGCCGCGCGACAAAGAGTCAACCGCGCCAGCACGGATGCATCCAGATGTTGACCCACCGGTCAGCACCACAGTGTCCACGCCATGCCACACCAAGAGTGACTGCAGGGGAGTTTCAAAGAACGGCGATGGCATCCGCTTGGTGTACGTGATGTCGCTGTCGAGCACTTCACATCGGTCATCGAATTCGTAGCGTGTACTGCCGTACTTGATGTTTTGTAGCGAGTCGGGAGTGTTGGTGCGCGTTCCCCACGCACCTGCATCTTCACCGCTTTCGACGTAGGCCACACGTGTCCACACCACAGGCCAGTCAAGGGCGCGGAACTTGCGCGCTAGATCGTTGACGTAGTTGATCTGGTTGGGGTCGGTTTCGTAGGCGGTAGCAAACTGCTCGGTGTCGGTGTACGCCTTTTGGATGTCGATGTTGACCAGGACTGCCTTCTTGCCAAAGCCAAAGCGCGCGCGGTTCGGGTTTGCCTTGACATCGTCCCAAATCTGGCGGGCGGTCTTGTCGGAAAGCTCCATGAAACATCCCTTAACTGTGAGGCCAAAACGCGTGCCTGAACCTTACCCAACGGCGATGGGGCTCGGCATGGGAAATCAGGCAAAGCAAAAACCCCGCCCTGGAAGACCAGAACGGGGCTTTTGGTGAACGTAGGGACTTACATTCCGTCGCCGTCCCAGTCGCCGTGGCTCTTGGAGCGCACGGGGAGAGAGGACACGATCGGCTCTGGTGCATCAGGGAAGATCTGCAGTTCTTGCGTAGGTCCAGCAACCAAGACATTGTCGGCTGAGGTGTACTTGGACATGTCGAAGTTCGCGGCGCTGTGATCCACACCAAATCCCCAAGGCACGTACGCCTCTGCCTTGGCTCCTTGGCTGAGCTGGAATTCCACTGAGTTGTTCAAGATGGTGAGGTCGTGCTCGGTGCGCCACGTAGGGCGAGTGGCCAAGTCGAAAGTGGATTTGGTCCAGCTCTCAGCCTTGCCGTAGTTCACCGCGTCTCCACCCCAGCGAACCCATTCGTTCTGGGTGTACCAGTTGGTGAGTTCGCCATCCGAACGCAGCAACCACACGGCGCCACCGTCCATCGAGACAAAGTGACCGTGCTTGATGCGGGCCGGGCGGAAGAAGTAGGAGCCTTCGGTGATCGTTCCATAGTTGTACGTCATCAGGCCAGAAGTCTGGTACGCCTCTTCGTAAACGGGGTGGTGTGCCAAGCGGTGGTCAGCCCAGCCTTCGTTTGCTCGCACTAAACGTGAGTAGAAACCGCTGATGGAGTCAACGTGCAAGTACTTGATCACTAAGCCGGGCATCGGACCGGCATTGGGGACGGGATCAAAGTCTCGATCGGTGGTTTGTTCTGTGGTGACCTGCTCATCGGGACGACAGGTACTCCAGCGCTCGGCGCCTACGTCGTACCCCGCATCTCCGTATTCGCGGAAGTGTAGAACGGTGGTTCCTGCGGTGAACTTGATGTAGTCGGCAACAACGCCCTTGGGAATTTGAACATAGCCACCCGCGACGAATGTTTGGCCGCCGTAGTTCATTTCACCGTTGAGGACAAACCACTCGGTGTCTGCGTGGTGCACGCCACCGGGGCGACCCCAGTCAGTGATGAATTCAACGGTGAGCGAGCTCGAACCGTCTTCTTCGTCGACAGACAAGCGGCGCTCGCGAGCCTCGCCTTCGCCGCCGTAAAGCTCGGCCTTGTGCCAGATGTAGTCGGTGTCTTGAATCACTTCAACATGAGGGCGCACAGGTCATTTCCCTATCTGTGAGGAGGTAGGTGGTGCTTGGGTTAGGTGAACCTTACTTTATGTTTTTGTGGGTCGCACGCGGGCGAGTTTAGCCCGTGAGAACCCTAGTAGCCGGCGTAGATGTCCCGCAGGTCGGTCTTGACCACCTTGCCCGAGGCATTGCGGGGCAGGGCTTCAAGGATGTACAGCTCGCGGGGGATCTTGTAGCTGGCTAGACAATCGCGCAAGTGCGCATCCAGCTCCTCCAGAGTGAGGGACTGACCTGACTTGAGCACCGCGTAGGCCACGACCTTTTCACCCCACGTTTCGTCGGGCGCACCGATGACCGCAGCCTCGATCACCGAATCCAGAACAACAATTTGTTCTTCAACATCGCGTGGGTAGACGTTCACTCCACCGGAGATGATCATGTCCTTCTTGCGATCAACGATGGAGATAAAACCTTCGTCATCAACGATCACGATGTCACCACAGGTCAAGAAACCATCATCAGTTGTGCAAGCAGCTGTTGCTTCTGCATCGTTGAGGTAACCATTCATCAAGAAAGGGGAGCGGCTAAAGAGTTCGCCGGGAGTGCCGGTAGGGACAGGATTGCCTTCGTCATCAACCACGCGCACTTCGGTCATAAACCACGGGTGTCCAACCGAACCAGCTTTACGCGCTGCATCCTTGGGGCGAAGGTTGGAAACGATGCCGCCTTCGGTGGAACCGTAAAGTTCGTGAATGTCCACGCCGGCGAAGAATTCCATCACCCATTCCTTCAAGGCCACCGGCAAAGCCGCAGCGTTGAAGTAGATGGTGTCCAGGCTCGAGAGGTCGTATTCGGCCAGCTTTTCTGGGCCCAGGGCCTTGATCATGGACGCATGCGTGGGCACCAAGAAGATGGACTGGGCCTTGTCGCGCTGGACCATGTCAAGCAATTCCGCCGGATCCCAACGGCGCAACATCGACACCGTGCCGCCCATGGCAACAGGCGTGTAGCCAAACAAGAAGCCAGCTCCGTGATACATCGGAGCCACAGCGATGGAGCGACGCCCGGTTCCCAGACCCCACTCAATAGAAGAGGTGTAGAACTGCAATGTGCGAGAGCGGTGACTAATCAATACGCCCTTGGGCTTGCCGGTTGTTCCCGATGTGTACGCAATGCAGAACGGATCATTTTCGTGCACGGCAATGCGCGGATGCTCACTGGACTGAGCGCCGATGGCTGCTTCGTAATCATCACCAAGCGTCGTGCCATCGATGGAGTACACAGCTTTAAGGCCAGCAACTGATCCGTCAGCAACATTGCTCAAAGCGTCATCTAAGAACAAGGCTTGGGCCGAAGAGTGATTCATGATGTAGTCGACTTCGCTGGCGCTCATGCGCGGGTTCAGCGGAACGAAGGGATGGCCAGCGCGCGCTAGGCCGGCAGCAAGCTCCATGTATTCGCCGCGGTTGCCGAGCAAGATCGCAACTGGCGCCTGGTCGGGAAGCTCCATGCTCGCGATGAGGTGGGCCACCTGGTTGGTGCGGGCATCAAGGTCGGCGTAGGTCCAGGTGCGGTCGCCGTCGATGATCGCGGTGGTCTGGGGCTGGGCAATGGCGAATTCACCAATGCCGTGAGCGATGTTGAGCGAATCGCCACCAGGAAACAGCGTCACAGTTCCTCCAAAAGGCCTCTACAGGTAGATGGACATCCTGCCCCAAGCCGCGGGGCCTGACCCGGGTGGGCGGAGAACTCGCTAACCCGCAAGCGCGAGGGCGGAGTCCATCTGGGTCAAGGTTTCCTGCCTTAGGTGGAGGGGGCGATCGAGAAAGTGGGGGGTGGAGGAAAGAAAGTGGAGAGAAGTGCTTGTATTTGGAGCAAAGTGGGGTAATGTGGCGATCCGCACCACAGAACCGAGCCGCTAGCCGTGGGGGTTAGTAGCCGGGGAACCAAGGAAAACCGGCCCTGCGAGGGCCGTTTCGCGAAGGGGAGGTTGCTGCCAGTGTCGTTGATGTTCCTGGGCCAGCACTTTCCCCGCCTTGATGACAAAGGCCGCATGATCCTCCCGGCGAAATTCCGTGAAGCTCTCGCTCCTGGCGTGGTCTTGACCAAGGGTCAAGAAGGATGTCTCTATATCTACCCCGCGGAGCAATTCGCCGTGATGACCGAAGAACTCAGCAAGCTCCCCGTGACGTCAAAGTCCGCGCGCGATTACAACCGTGTGCTTTTCTCCGGTGCATCGGATGAAATCCCCGACAAGCAGGGTCGAGTCACCGTTCCTTCGCAGTTGCGCGATTACGCGGGATTGACCAAAGAGTTGGTCGTCATCGGCAACAACACGCACTTGGAAATCTGGGATCTCCACACCTGGAACACGTACTTAAGTGAAAAGGAATCGTCCTTCTCTGACATTTCAGAAGGAGTGCTTCCGCCGACATAAATCCTGTGTTGCGGCCCCCGCCCGCTTGCCCTGACGCCCCTTCCCCGGCGCCAGGTCCCCACTAAGCGGGTAGGGACCGGAATACAGGAGAGCACGACAGCACCACCAGCTACACCTCAGTTGCACTGCGGCAGTTGAGTTCGGGTCGAATAGCTAGGGGAACGCCATGGGTGAGGGTCAAGTGCGTGAATTCACGCACGAGCCAGTGCTCCTTGAGCGTTGCTTGGCACTTCTGGCCCCAGCCCTTGAGGCCGATGACGCAGTCGCTGTTGACGCCACCTTGGGTTTGGGCGGACACAGCGAAGCGATCCTTGAGCGCTTCCCGCAGGTGCGCCTGGTCGGACTCGATCGCGATCCAGTGGCTGTGGAACTGTCCCGCAAGCGCTTGGCGCCGTTTGCTCAGCGCACGACTTTGGTGCATGCGATCTACGACCAACTTCCTCAGGTGCTTTCGGAGCTAGGAATTGCACACGTCAATGGCATCTTGTTTGACCTGGGCGTTTCCTCGATGCAACTCGATGATGCCGAGCGCGGTTTCGCCTATTCGCAAGATGCTCGACTGGACATGCGAATGGACAACACGCAATCCTTAACGGCGGCGGAGGTTGTTAATACCTATTCCGCGCGCGATTTAGCACACATCCTGCGTTCGTATGGTGACGAACGATTCGCCAAGCGCATTGCGGATCGCATCGTGGGGGAGCGTGAACGTGAACCCTTCAACTCCACCGCGCGACTGGCAGAGGTGGTGCGCGAATCCATTCCAGCTGCTGCTCGCCGTACCGGTGGACATCCGGCCAAGCGTTCGTTCCAGGCTCTGCGTATTGAAGTCAATGGCGAACTCGATGCTTTGGAAGCAGCCATTCCGGCCGCAATCGATTCCTTGGCGCTCAATGGCCGCATCGTGGTGATGTCCTACCAATCCCTCGAAGACCAGATCGTCAAGATCTCCATGGCAGAGCGGGCTAAAAGCACGTCACCGCGGGGCTTGCCTGTGGAACTTCCAGGTCATGGTCCCGAGTTGGAAATCTTGACTCGTAAGGTCGAAACCGCCAGCGATGAGGAGCTTGCGCGTAATCCTCGCTCGGCGCCAGCGCGACTGCGTGCTGCTCAGCGGATTCGAGTGGCCGCGTGAGTGCTACCGCGCGCGTAGCCGCCGTTCCTCAGCAGCGCCAACCCTTGGTGGACGAGCGCCCTACTGAACTCAGTTTGCCCCTGCGCGTCTTGCAGGCGCCGCGTAGCCAAGCACCTCGTAAGCCGTATGTGTTGTTGCTTTCGGGGTTATTGACCGTTGGCTTGTTGGGATCCTTGTTGTTAAACACAGTCAATTCGCAAAACTCATTCGTCATTCATGACCTTCGCGGTGATGTGAAGAAGCTCAATCAAGAAGAGCAAGCCCTGATCCAAAAGGTTGCGGAACAGGAATCACCCATTGCGCTGACTCAACGGGCTCGCGGGCTGGGCATGGTCCCGAGTGCTTCTCCGGTTTTCTTGCGTCTGAGTGACGGCAAGATTTTGGGAGTGCCCACGGCCGCGAAAGCTGGACCGAAGCCTGCGCCGAAACCCGTGAAGTCTGTTACCAAGCCAGTGGTGCCAGCCAAGCCAGTGACCAAGCCAGTGACCAAGCCAGTGACCAAGCCAGGCGGTGTCCAGTGAGTACAACTTTGCATCCACCGCGGCAACGACCACAGGGTTACCGCACGCCGCCACCGCCACACCCGCCGCGTTCTCGACGTCCGGTGAGTCAGCCCAGGCCCGCAAGCCCGAAGCGTCGCCTGCGTTTGGCCGGCGTGGTGTGTTTGCTCATCTTGCTGGCCTTTGTTGTGAAACTTTTCTATGTTCAGGCCTTGAGTGCACCGACCTTTGCTGGTGCGGCCACGAAGTCGCGATCGGTGACCAACGTGTTGCCGGCGGTTCGCGGCACGATCACTGATGCCACAGGGATTGCCTTGGCCACGACCGTTGAATCTCGCAATATCACTGCTGACCAGACGCTGATTAAGAATCCACAAGCAACGGCGGAACTCCTTGCGCCGATGATTGGCAAATCGGTGGCGAGTGTTCGGGCCCGCTTGAGTGGCGAACGACGATTTGTGTATGTGGCAAAGGGGATCACCCCAAAGAAGTGGGATCAGATTAAGGAAATGGGAATAGCGGGACTATTCTCAGAGGGCACCAGCACTCGGGTGTATCCGGCAAAGTTAGTGGCTGCAAATGTCATTGGATTCGTAGGAGCCGATGGAGCGGGCCTAGGTGGCTTAGAACTTTCGTTGCAATCAATTCTGTCCGGTACGCCCGGTAAGCAGACAGTGGAAACGGGTGCGGGCGGTCGCCAAATTCCATCGGGCACCGACAAGGTCACTCCGGCGCTCAATGGCAGCGACGTGCGCTTGACGATTGACCGCGACATCCAGTGGGTGGCGCAGCAAGCCATAGCTGCCAAAGTAGCTGAGACCGGTGCCGAAAGCGGAACCGTTGTCGTGATGGATCCACGCACCGGAAACATTTTGGCGATGGCAACAGCGCCAACCTTTAATCCCAACCAGCCTTCTGCGAGCAAGGTTTCCCTTCGTGGCAATCGTGCGGTTACCGACATCTACGAACCCGGTTCGACCAGCAAGATCATGACAGCAGCTGCCGTGATTGAAGAAGGAAAGCTGAAGGCCAATTCCAAGATCACGGTGCCGCCGGTGCTGAACCGTGGCGGAAGCATCTTTCATGACCATGACAAGCACGGCACACTGCGCTTGACCTTTGCCGGGGTCCTTGCGAAGTCGAGCAACCTTGGAACGATTGAAGCTTCCGAAAAGATCGGTGCAAAGACACTGTACGGCTACCTGAAGAAGTTCGGTATTGCTGAGCCCAGCGGGTTGAACTTCCCCGGTGAAAGTCGCGGACTGCTGCCTGCCCTGAAGGACTGGTCGGGGACGTCCTTTCCCACGATTGCCTTTGGCCAGGGACTGTCGTTGAACTCGATTCAAGCCACATCGGTGTTCGCCACGATTGCGAATGGCGGTGTGCGCGTTGAGCCTCGCTTGGTTGCCGGTACGACGGGCAACGATGGCACGTTTGTTGAGGCTGCTCAATCGCGTCGCGTTGAGGTGGTGTCACCAGCGACCGCTCGCACGGTGACCGACATGCTCGAATCAGTGGTAGGTGATGGCGGAACCGCTCCCATGGCCCGCATTCCTGGATACCGGGTCGCAGGTAAGACGGGAACCGCTAACCGCGTGGACCCAGCCTGTGGTTGCTACCGCGGTTACACCGCATCCTTTATCGGGTTCGCTCCGGCGGATAACCCACAACTGGTGGTTTCCGTGACTTTGCAAGCACCCAAGCGCGGTCACTACGGCGGCATGCTGGGTGGACCGGTGTTTAAGCGCGTGATGTCGTTTGCACTTCAGGATCAGCGCATTCCGCCAACTGGGTCCAAGTCCCCCGCTTTGAAGTTGACTTGGTAATGACGACTTCCCCCGACCTCGTCGTTGCGAAGTAGGGGGCACTATGTCTGTGGTCGCTAGTTCCTTACGTCCCACCACGTCAGGTGTCTTGCTCTCAGAAGTCGCACGTGCTGTCTCGGGAGATAGACGAGGAGCTGACGTTCAGGTCAGTGGAATCACGCACGACTCACGGGCGATTCACGATGCTGACGTGTATGTCGCTTTTGCAGGGGCACGATTTCACGGATCCGAGTTCATTGAGCAGGCGATGGCCAATGGCGCTGTCGCGGTGCTGACAGATGAGATCGGTGCTGCAGTTGCTGATGCAGTAGGTCTTCCTTGTGTTGTCGTTCCCGACGTTCGTCAGGTCCTTGGCACAGCCTCATCCACGATCTATGGCAATCCGGCTGAGTCCATGACCATGGTGGGAATCACCGGCACGAATGGAAAAACAACCACTGCGTACTTGCTTGATGCGGCATTGCGAGCTGCTGGGCGAACAACCGGTCTGATCGGAACGATTACCACCACCATCGATGGCGAATCCGTTGCCAGCATCCGCACCACTCCTGAGGCGACGGACCTGTTCGCCCTATTAGCGGTGATGAAAGAGCGTGGGGTCGATGCCGTGGTGATGGAAGTCTCTAGCCATGCCTTGGCCATGGGTCGGGTCAATGGGATCACCTTTGATTCCATGGGATTTACCCATCTGTCCCAAGACCATCTTGACTTCCACCACACGATGGAGGAGTACCTCGCGGCGAAGGCGTTAGCTTTTACTCCAGCACACTCTCGGCATGGCGTAGTGATGGTGCTCAACGATGAGTCGCAGGCGTGGAGCCGATCCTTAATCGCCCAGGCCCAGGTGCCACTCACGATTGTTAGTGCACAAGAACTGTCAATTGATGCTGCAGATGTGACATTCACGGTTGGTTCGGGTGCCCAGCAATCTGCCACGCTCACCTCGCCAACCACCGCTATTGAGGTTTCCACTCAGATGGCTGGCTCGTGGAATGTTTTGAATGCTGTTCTTGCCGAACAGCTGGCGATCAGTATTGGAGTCAGTGCGGATCTCGCAGCCACGGGCATTGCCTCGCTCGCAAGTGTCCCTGGACGTCTTGAGTCCGTTCAGGTTGAGGGAAATGCCATCGAAGGTTTTGTTGATTACGCGCATACACCCGATGCGGTCGCGCAAGTCTTGTCGCAATTGCGCTCTCTCACCGGAACTCAGCGCAAGTTGGTCGTCGTGATTGGGTGCGGTGGCGACCGTGATGCGCTTAAGCGTCCGGTCATGGGCGCTGCAGCTGCACGGTGGGCCGACGTTGTGGTGATCACCGACGACAATCCGCGAAGTGAAGACCCAGCTGTCATCCGTACGGCGGTCATGATGGGCGCTGCCAGTGCCAATGCGTCTGCTTCCTTAGTCAATGTCGCTGATCGTCAAGCTGCGATCCAACAAGCAGTCGACTTGGCCGGTCCTGATGGGCTGGTGGCCGTCTTGGGTAAGGGACATGAAACCGGCCAGGAAGTGGCCGGAGTTGTTACCCCCTTTGACGATCGTGTAGCCCTGCGCCGCGCCTTAGGTGGTGCGCAGTGATCGCACTAACCGCTGCTGAGATTGCTGCGATTACTCAGGGAAAACTGGGGCAATCGACCGATCCGGAATTAGTGGTGACAGGCATTGCTCGAATTGATTCGCGTGACCTTTCACCCGGTGACCTGTTTGTTGCCTTTGAGGGTGCAGACCTCGATGGTCATGACTTCGTCGACCAAGCCATGGGTAATGGCGCGGTGCTTTCGTTAGTGACTCGCCCGGTCGCTGGCCCGCACGTTGTTGTGAGCAACATGTTGGAAGCGGTGTCGGCACTAGCTCGGCACAATGCACAAGCCCTCCAGTCAACCTGCATCATCATTGGCTTGACCGGGTCTTCTGGAAAGACGTCGACCAAGGACTTGTTGGCCAGCGTTCTGGAAGCCGCGGGTGAAACCGTGGCGCCGCCAGGCTCGTTCAATAATGAACTAGGATTTCCGCTGACCGTTTTGCGAGCAAACCTCAATACAAAATTTCTCATATTAGAGATGGGGTCGCGCGGAGTAGGGCACCTTGCGTTTTTGTGTTCTATTGCGCAGCCACAGGTGGGCATCGTTTTGAACGTAGGTGCGGCTCACCTAGGGGAGTTTGGCGACCTCGAAACCACGGCGAGAGCAAAATCCGAAGTTATTGCGACATTGCCGTCGGATGGAATTGCTGTTCTCAATAGCGATGACGAGCGGGTGCGAGCCATGGCGGCTGTGACCAAGGCTCGCTGTGTCTACTTTGGTGACTCAGGCGATGCACTGGTAAGTGCTAGAAACGTGATCGTTGGAACCGATGGGTGCGCGCAATTTGATTTGCGCATTTCTGGCTTGACGAGTGAGCGGGTCGGGCTGAAGGTCGTCGGTCGCCACCAGGTGTCTAACGCTTTGGCCGTTGCTGCCGCTGCGATCTCGATGGGTATCAGCCCGGAAGCTGTAGCCGAGGCCCTGAGTAATGCAGGTCCGCGCAGCCCGTGGCGGATGCAAGTCGAGCAGGGCGCCAACGATGTAACGGTCATCAATGATGCGTACAACGCCAATCCAGACTCGATGCAGGCCGCGTTAGTTGCCGCAGCAGATATTGCCAACGACCGGAGACTGGGAATCGTTGTCGGAGAGATGCTCGAACTGGGAAATCAATCCGGGTCAGCACATGTTGAATTAGGAACTGCCGTTGCTAAAGCGGCTCCAGCATGGGTAATCGCGGTAGGTTCAGTGGCGGAACAGATTGAAAGCGGTGCCGTGTCCGCTGGTTTGTCACCAGAAGTGATTAGCCGAGTCGATAACGCCCCGCTGGCCACACGTAAAGCGCTCGAACTTGTACAACCAGGAGATGTGGTTTTGATCAAAGCCTCACGCGGCATTGGACTCGAAGTCGTCGCGCAAGCCCTCGTGGGTGGTGGTAACTCGTGAAGCTGATTGTGATTTCCGCAGGCATCGCTTTGATAGTCTCGCTCTTAGGAACACCCTGGTTGATGCGGATATTGAACCGCCGAGGCTATTCCCAAGCGATCCGTGAATCCGGCGATCTACTTTTCCCTGATCACGAGAGTAAGAAGGGCACCCCGTCCATGGGTGGCCTAGCCGTCATCATCGCTGTGCTTGCTGGATATGGGGTCGCACATATTGTGCGTGGCACTCCACCCACGGCCTCTGGCTTACTTCTTCTCTTCCTCGTTGTTGGATTAGGTGCAGTTGGCTTCATTGACGACTACATCAAGATCTTCAAGCGTCGTTCCATGGGTCTACGTGCTAGCACAAAGTTTGGTGGCCAGATCGTCGTTGGCATTGTCTTTGGTGTCCTTTCCTTGAACTTCAGCGATGACCGAGGGCTAACACCGGCTTCTCGCGCAGTGTCGTTCATTCGCGATACTCCATTGGTCTTGCCGGCAGCAGTTTTCGTCCTATGGGCCTTGCTCTTGGTGGTGGCAACATCCAATGCGGTGAACTTGACCGACGGCCTGGACGGGTTGGCCATTGGTGCGGCGATGATGTCGTTTGCCGCGTACACCTTGATTGGTGTGTGGCAGTTCGGCCAAGGGTGCGCCCTCAGCCCAGGACGCAGTTGTTATGAAGTGCGAGATCCCCTCGACCTAGCGATTTTGGCTGCCGGTTTTACGGGAGCCTGTTTCGGATTCCTTTGGTGGAACGCCCCGAAGGCACAAATCTTTATGGGGGACACCGGCTCGCTGGCCATCGGTGGTGCGATCGCGGGGTTCGCCATTTTGAGCCGTACCGAAATCTTGTTGCTTGCGCTGGGCGGGCTCTTCGTCATCATCACGATGTCGGTGATCTTGCAGGTGGGTTCGTTCAAACTCACCGGTAAACGGATTTTCAAGATGGCGCCCCTGCAACATCACTTTGAGATGTTGGGCTGGGCTGAAGTCACCATTGTGATTCGGTTCTGGATCATCGCGGGACTCTGCATTGGCACAGGTCTGGCACTGTTTTATTACGAATGGCTGAAGGTTCGCGGGTGAGTGAGCAAGCATTCACCATCTCGCCTGACCTTGATTGGTCAGTTCAACACGTTGTCGTGGCTGGGGCCGGAATTACGGGCAAGGCTGTAGCTCATGCCTTGGCTCGACGAGGTGCGACGGTGCACGTGGTCGATCAGGGACTAACCCCTGGGTCAGCATTGAAAGCCGAGTGTGAGAAGGCAGGGTTTATCGCCGACGATGATGAACTGGGTGCAGTTGTTGAAGCCAGCCTCATGGTGGTCTCGCCTGGTTGGCGCCCCGACGCACCAGTGATGAAGGCCGCTGAGACTTTGCAAGTCCCCGTTTTGGGTGAGCTGGATGTGGCCTGGATCCTGCAGCAGCAACGAGGCCAAGGGCCCACATGGTTGACCTTGACCGGAACGAATGGAAAGACCACGGCTGTGACCATGGCTGAATCGATGTTGCTGGCTGCTGGTCGACGCGCTCTCGCAGTAGGCAACGTTGGACGTTCCATTGTTGAAGCAGTCGATGCGCAGGAGCCCTACGAGGTGTTGGCTCTGGAGTTGTCGTCCTTCCAACTCCACCGGTCACACTTGATGCGACCGTTCGCCTCCGCAGTGCTCAACGTTGCGCCTGACCACCTTGACTGGCACGGCGATTTTGCCGCATACCGCGCAGATAAGGCTCAGATTCTTGAGCGCACGACGAATGCCTGTATTTATCGCGCCGAAGAACCCATCACTCGACAACTCATTGAGCAAGCCGATGTGGAGGATGGATGTCGCGCCATTGGAACCACGTTGGGCGTTCCTGCATTAGGTGAAATCGGCGTGGTTGATGGATTGATTCTTGATCGCGCTTTTGAGGACAACCGTCGCGAACTAGCCACCGAACTTGCAGGTGTTGATGATCTTGTTGATCAAGCCGCACACACGATTGCTAACGCGTTAACAGCCTCCGCGTTGGTGCGCTCGACAGGTGTTGATCCGAGCGCCATTCGTGCGGGATTGCGTGATTGGAAGCCGCAACCACACCGAATGACGGTGGTCGCAACCATCAATCAGGTGACCTGGGTTGACGATTCAAAGGCCACCAACCCACATGCGGCCGCGGCGTCCTTGGCATCCTTTGATGACATCGTGTGGATCGCTGGGGGATTGGCCAAGGGAGCTGAGTTTGACGAATTGGTCACTCATGCTGCATCGCGATTGCGTGCCGTGATCGTCCTTGGAACAGATCGCGACCAGGTCGTGGCAGCAGTTAGGCGACACGCACCAGATGTGCCTGTAATCGACGTTGATGACGCGGAAAATGGTGCAGTGAACTTGATGCAGGCGGTCGTTGAGGCGGCACGCCGTCATGCCGTGGCCGGCACCACCGTTCTCCTTGCGCCCGGATGCGCGTCAATGGATCGCTTTCGCGACTACCACGAACGCGGACAACTTTTCGCTGAAATCGTCATGAGGAATCAATCATGACCTTGGATGCGCGACCGGAAGTTTCGCACGAGCCCTCCTCGAGGTGGGCAGTGTTCAACAATCCTTTGACCCCGTATTTCGTCATCGTGGGTGCAGCGACCTTGTTGATTGCGCTCGGACTGGTCATGGTGCTTTCGGCATCTAGTGTCACCTCTTATGCCGACAGTGGGTCGTCCTTCGCCATCGGGTTGCGCCAGGCCATGTGGGTGGCGATCGGTATTCCTTGTATGTGGCTTGCTTCGCGTTTGCCGGTCTCGTTTTATCGTCGCTACGCCCTGGCCATGGTCATTGTCGCGTTTGCCTTACTCTTTGCGCTGTTTGTTCCAGGTCTTGGTGTATCGGTCAACGGCAACCGCAACTGGATTGAATTTGGCGGACCCTTTCGCCTCCAGCCGTCTGAATTTGCAAAGTTTGCCTTAGTGGTCTGGGCTGCAAGTCTGCTGGCGCGTAAGGAAGCCGAGGGGCGCGATTGGGCCTACGTCTTACAACGAATGGCCGTGGTCGCGGGCGGAATGCTGATGCTTGTCCTTGTCTCGGGTGACCTCGGCACCTCGCTGGTGCTGATGGCCGTCACCGTGGCGCTGATGTTCTTCGCTGGAATTCCGATGCGGATCTTGGGAATCTTGGTGGCGGCAGGCTTAACAGGGATCGCTTACTTAAGTGCATCCCGTGGTTATCGGCGCGATCGATTCACTAGCTGGCTCGATCCCAGTTCTGATCCTCTTGGGGCTGGCTGGCAAGCACTTCACGGCACCTACGCGTTGGCATCCGGTGGCTGGTGGGGAGTCGGTCTGGGTGCAAGCCGCGAGAAGTGGGGCGACCTCCCCGAAGCGCACACCGACTTTATCTTTGCCATCATCGGTGAGGAATTTGGTTTGTTCGGCACCCTGATCGTCCTGGCGCTCCTAACGGCCATTTGTGTATCTGGCGTTGTTATTGCTCTGCGCACGCAGGACACCTTTGTTCGGCTTGCTGCTGCAGGTGCGGTGACATGGATCGCTGTCCAAGCAATCGTCAATATCGGTGCGGTGTTGCAACTGTTGCCCATCACGGGAATTCCGCTCCCACTGGTTTCTTATGGCGGTTCGGCGCTGATACCGACGATGTGCGTGATCGGGATGTTGCTCACGTTTGCGCGCCGAGAACCCGAAGCTGCTGCTGCCTTTGCCCTTCGCGGCCCTGGTCCTATCCGGCGATTGCTCGCCGAACCAGCACGTCGACCGGACTTGCGTTCGGTTACTGAACAAGGGTCGTGATTGTCGGTGCCGGCCCTTCATGTCTTACTAGCCGGCGGCGGAACCGCCGGTCATGTTGAACCAGCTCTTTCCACTGCTGATGCGCTGAAGGAATTGACGGCGACTCTGGGATTTGATTGTGAAGTCACCATGCTCGGTACAGCAGATGGTCTGGAAGCTCGACTTGTCCCAGAGCGCGGGTTTGACTTGGAACTGATTCCTCGCGTGGCACTTCCGCGCCGTCCATCGATCGACATCCTCACCTTGGGTCCGCGGCTTCGATCGTGTGTGAAACAAACCGAGAAAATTCTGGCGAAACGCAGCATCGATGTTGTGGTCGGTTTTGGTGGCTACGTGTCAGTTCCGGCTTACCTCGCGGCACGCAAAGCTAATATTCCTGTCGTTGTTCATGAGGCAAATGTTCGTCCGGGCTATGCCAACAAGCTCGGTGCCCGTATAACCACACATGTGGCCACTGGCTTGCCCGGCACCAAGTTGCCGCACGCGCTACTGACGGGGATGCCCCTTCGTACCTCGATTAGTTCGTTGGATCGGGCAGCGTTGCGGGAGCAGGCGCGAGCCCACTTTGGGCTGGATGATCGCCCGGTTATTTTGGCGTTTGGCGGATCGCTGGGCGCTGCCCGCATCACCGGCGCCATCTTGGGTGCTCAGGGTGCCTTTGGTCAGGCCGGACTCCAGGTGGTGTTGGTCGCGGGCATTCGTGGGATAGATCAAGCACGAGCACAGGCCGATAGCTCAGTTGTCACTGTCGTGGAATACATCGACCGGATGGACTTGGCTTATTCAGTGGCCGATCTTGTCGTGGCGCGTTCGGGTGCGATGACCTGTGCCGAAGTGGCAGCCGTGGGGATTCCGTCAGTCTTGGTTCCGTTGCCCGTTGGTAATGGCGAACAGAAGTGGAACGCTGAGTCGTTAACCGCTGCAGGAGCGGCTGTGGTGATCAACGATGACGACTTCAATGCCACTGTCGTTCGACAGCGGGTCGTTTCGCTGATGTCGGATCTGTCGCGACTGGAGTCAATGGGTCGAGCGGCAAAGAGCTTAGGGCGAAATGATGCAGACCGCGTGTTTGCACAATTCATTGTGGATGTGGCCTTGCCTGAGTTGGCGCGGACATCAGGTGATTCGTCGCGGGATGGGCAATCATGAGAGTTCACTTCATCGGAATTGGCGGCGCAGGAATGAGCGGCATCGCCCGCATCATGCGATCTCGCGGGATTGAAGTAAGCGGGAGCGATGCTAAGGACAGTCGTGCGCTGACATCCCTGCGAGCCATTGGTATTGAGGTCTTTGTTGGTCATGATCCCGCGCACGTAGCCGGTGCTGACATAGTCGTTATTTCTAGTGCCATTGCGGCAAGCAACCCTGAACGCACTGCTGCGGAAGCCGCGGGCATTCCGGTGATTAAGCGAGCCCAGGCCCTAGCCCAGCTCCTGGAAGGCAAGACTTCCGTTGCGGTTGCCGGAACTCACGGTAAGACCACGACGACATCGCTGTTGACTGTTGCCCTTCAACACATCGGCGCGGACCCGTCCTTTGCCATCGGCGGAACATTGAATGAGTCCGGTGCCAATGCGCATGAGGGCAGTGGCGATTTCTTCATTGCCGAAGCAGATGAGAGCGATGGCTCTTTCCTCTTACTTCATCCCACCTCGGTGATTGTTACCAATATTGAGCTTGATCACCTCGATCACTATGGCTCGCTGGAGGAGGTTGATCAAGCCTTTTCTGATTTCCTTGATTCCATTGATCCGGGTGGATTTGCCGTGGTGTGCGCTGATGATGCTGGCGGCCGTCGCCTCATTGACAGAGCCCGCGCATCGGGCATCAACGTGTGCACCTACGGCGAAGTCGATGACAGCGACATGCGCATAACCGATGTCACATTGCAAGGCCGCACTGCTGCCTTTGAGGCTATCTGGCACGGAGTGCGGGTGGGTCGGGTGGAATTGCAAATTCCCGGTCGGCACAACGTGGCCAATGCGGCGGCAGCGCTGGCTGCTGGATTGAGTTTGGGATGTGCACCAGCAGGGTTGATTGAAGGTCTCTCGCAATTCACTGGAACTCGACGTCGATTCGAACCCAAGGGGACAGTGGCAGGCGTGCGTATCTTTGATGATTACGCCCACCACCCGACTGAAATCAGGGCAACCTTGCTCGCCGCTAGGGAAGTGGTGGCTAGCGAGCCGCACGGACGCCTGGTCGTGGTCTTTCAGCCCCACCGCTATTCGCGCACCCAAGCTTTTATGGATGAATTTGGCGCTGCCTTGGCCGCTGCTGATGAGTTGGTCGTCATGGAGGTCTATCCCGCGGGCGAGGATCCCATTCCTGGCGCCGGTGGGGCGGCTGTGGCCCAGTCAGCTCAAGATCACGGTCTGACCACTGCCGAATTCATCGGATCCTGGAGCGCGGTTGCACCGGCCCTGGTTGAGCGCATTCGCCCGGGTGATGTGGTGATGACTCTGGGCGCAGGCGATGTCACGTTGATTGGTCCTGAGGTGCTCACGGGTTTACAAGAACGTGAAGCTGCTGGGTCGCTATGAAGCGCCTAGCTGCCGTTGTTCTTGGGGCTGCCGTTGTTGGATTGGTTGTCGTTGTCAATTTCACAGGAGTATTCGACGTCACTGGTGTTCGAGCTGTTGGTGTAGACCAACCGACGCAGGAATTGATGATTGCCGCTGCGGATATTGCCCAGGGGACTCCGCTGGCGAGAGTCAACACCAGTCAGGTGGCCGAATCTGTACAGCGCGAGGTACCCGCAGTTAGCTCGGTCACCGTCCAGCGCCGCTGGCCACACTCCATTGTTATTGCGGCCACCCCGCGCACGGTTGCGGCCAACGTCACGGTTGATGGCGCTGTCCGGTGGGCGGATCAAACCGGTTTTATCTTTGGCGCAGTGAATCAGCCACGCAAGGCAGTGCCATCCATCATCGTGCGACCTCGTTTTGGCACCGATACTTCGGCTCGCCAAAGCGCAATTGCCGACGCATTGACAGTGGCTCGAGCTTTGCCTGCTCCAGTGAAGGCTAAGTTGGCCCGGATCGAGTTCCGCAGTCAGGACAACATCGTGATTACCACCACCTCCGGGCCGACGATTCGCTGGGGAAGTGCTGCGGATTCCGATCGCAAGGCTGTCGTGCTCACCGCCCTGCTCGGGCGCAAAGCCACGGTCTACGACGTCCGCACACCGGATTTGCCCACAACAAAGAAGTAGGTCTGATGAAACTCGCGCAATCAACAATTGCTTTTGGATGTAGTGCGCATTCAAGCGATCACGAGTTGCCAGATGTGCAAACCACCGTGGATAGCCCATCAGATGTGGTTGGACGCGCACTGTTGTTTCATGGATTCGGTCGCAAACCCGACGCGCTCGATGAACTAGTCAGTGTCCTGGTGGACAACAACATTGAAGTGGTGCGGCCCTATCTGAAGTCAAAGGCCCGTCGAGGTGGGATGAACGATCGCGACCTGATGCGGGCAGTGGCTCGCGAGTTCGCCACATGGAACGCAGATGCATTGCCGGTGGTGGTCATTGGTCACTCAGCCGGTGGGGCAGTGGCCATGGTGGCCGCGACACAACTCCTACAGGAGACAGTGACCGTGACGGGAGTGCTGCTCATTGACTCAAACGGAAAAATTGAGGAGCTCATGGCGCCGGCATTAGCTGCTTTGCAGCACGAGTCCATTCCCGTGCGCACCATCGCTGCATCGGCGGGCCGGTGCAATCGACAGGCGCAGATTGCCCACTGGTTGGCCGGGGCTTCCGATGGCTTTGCGGGGGTGCAATTAACAACTGGTCTGCATTGCGACGTGGAGGGAAGCAAGGCCGATGTAACCTGTCGCTTGCTCTGCGGAGGTGCCGCTGATCCAAAGAATGCGGCTGTCGTTCATCGCCTAACTGCCGGTTGGTCGCACGCGTGGCTCACGCGTAAGTCTCATCCTGAGATTGAACCTGAAGGTCAGCGAATATCCATCTGGCAGGAGCTCAACGTCCTGAAAGTTTTGTGACTAATTTCCAGGGTGGGTTGCAGTCGTCAAATGCTTACGTCTAAAGTCCCTGCACGTCGAGAGGACGTAACTTTGACCCTTAACTTGAGGGTTAGGGTCCCCAATTTACGCACTCGAATCGCATCGAGACTTCACGGAAGGCGCGTGCTGTGGCAGCTCCGCAAAATTACATGGCATTAATCAAGGTCGTCGGCATTGGTGGTGGTGGCGTTAACGCCATCAACCGCATGATTGATGTCGGTCTTAAGGGCGTGGAGTTCATCGCCATCAACACCGACGCTCAAGCTCTCTTGATGAGTGATGCTGACGTCAAGCTCGACATCGGTCGCGACATCACCAAGGGTCTTGGTGCCGGTGCTGACCCCGAGGTTGGCCGCCGCGCCGCTGAAGAAGCCCGTGAAGAAATTGAAGAAGTCCTCAAGGGCGCTGACATGGTGTTCGTTACCGCTGGTGAAGGTGGCGGAACCGGAACCGGTGGAGCTCCTGTCGTCGCGTCGATCGCACGCAGCTTGGGTGCGCTCACCGTTGGTGTAGTGACGCGTCCGTTCACCTTTGAAGGACGTCGTCGTCAAGTGCATGCCGAGACCGGTGTTGAGGAACTGCGTGAGCAGGTCGACACTCTCATCGTCATTCCTAACGATCGTTTGTTGCACATCAGCGACCGCGACATCTCGATGGTAGATGCCTTCAAGACAGCAGACAATGTTCTGCTGTCTGGTGTGCAGGGCATTACCGACCTGATCACCACTCCTGGCCTGATCAACCTTGACTTTGCGGACGTGAAGTCAGTGATGGTCGGCGCGGGCTCGGCTTTGATGGGTATCGGTTCGGCTCGTGGCCAAAACCGCGCGAGCGAAGCCGCTGAGGCAGCGATCTCCAACCCGCTGCTTGAAGCTTCGATCGAAGGCGCCCGTGGCGTCTTGCTGTCGTTCTCGGGTGGTTCTGACTTGGGCATGCACGAGATGCGCGAAGCTGCCGAATTGGTCAAGGAAGCCGCTCACAACGACGCCAACATCATCTTCGGTGCGGTCATTGATGACTCGCTCGGTGATGAAGTGCGCGTGACGGTGATTGCCGCCGGTTTTGACGGTGGACGACCCTTGCCACGTACGACGCCCACATCCACGCGCCGCGAGCGCACCGCCCCGGCTGCCACACCCGGTGCAGTGACTTTCGATGACGCCCCTGGCTTTGCTTCAGAGTCTGCTTCGTCCAGTGTTCCCCCCAAGAAGGTTGTCGCCTTTGATGACTTCGAGGATGACTTGGACATTCCTGACTGGCTGAAGTCCTAGTACCAACATTGACTGACGACGTCACAGCAAAGATCGTGCGCCCTTGGGAGGTTTTCGCCCAAGACCAGCGCACGATCTTTTGCGTTGATCGCACCGCAGGGGATGACCCTGACCTCGATGCACTATTTGCTGACTTGCCTCCGATTCAGCGCATGAATCAGGTGCATGGGTGTGGAGTTCACGAGGTGTCCGCACCAGGAACCTCCATCCAGATTCCGGATGCAGATGCGATCGTGTCTGCGCAATCACCGGTGACCTTGTTGGTTCGCACCGCGGACTGCGTGCCCTTGGTGTTGTGGGATCGCCACAGCGCCGTCACTGCTGTGGTGCACGCCGGCTGGCGCGGCTTTGTTGCTGGGGTGATTCCAGCGGCGGTGACAACGATGACCAATGCTGGAGCCAGCCTCAGCTCAATCTCGGCCTGGGTAGGTCCCAGCATCTGTTCCCAGTGCTACAAGGTGGGTTTGGATGTTCAAAGCCAGATCGCGGCGGTTTCGCGAGCGGCTCTGGCCCAGACCAAAGCCGGCCAACCAGCCGCAGATGTGGGGGCCGGGGTAGCGGATCAACTGCGTGTCCTTGGCATCACCGAGATTGCTCACGACATGCGTTGCACGAAGGAAACCCCCTCGTTGTATTCGGCGCGTGGGGGAGACCAGGTTCAACGATTGCAGTTTGTGGTGAGTGTTGATGGCCGGAACTAATCGAGTCGATGAGCTTCGCCTGGGGCTTGAAGCCACCCGAGAACGCATCGATCACGCGTGCCAGCAATCGGGCCGCTCAAGCAATGACGTCACTGTTGTAGTGGTCACGAAGACACATCCCGTCTCCGATGTAGAAATACTTCAGGAGCTGGGTGTCACGGATGTGGGCGAAAACAAGGATCAAGAAGCCGGACCCAAGCGCGAGCAGATGACGCACCAAGGCTTGCGTTGGCATGCAGTGGGTCAAGTGCAAAGTAATAAGGCCAAGACTGTGACCCAGTGGGCTGACGTGGTGCACTCAGTGGATCGGGTCGGTCTCGTCCAGGCTTTTGATCGGGTGGTGGTTCCGACTCCGATTCAGGCGCTTGTTCAGGTCAGTCTTGATGGGGATCCGGATCGAGGTGGCTGCATGATCGCCGACCTGGCGGTCGTGGCTGAAGCAGTGGCTGGCAGTTCGACCCTGTCCTTGGCCGGAGTAATGGCGGTGGCGCCGTTAGGGATAGAGCCTTCCCGCGCGTTTGGTGACCTATGGACCATCAGCCAGCGATTGCAGGCGGACTTCCCACAGGCGGCCTGGATCTCCGCTGGGATGACGCAGGATTTCGAGGCGGCCATCGCGGCCGGCGCGACACACGTACGAATAGGCAGCGCGATCCTCGGCAACCGTGCCTGAGTCGGGTAGCGTTCAAGAGCCGTAGATCCCGCGGTGCGCTAGGTCGAGACACTTAACAGCTAACAGCTAATAGTTAGAGGAGCAAAGTCAATGGCAAGTGCCATGCGAAAGATGGCCGTTTACCTTGGATTGGTTGAAGAGGGCGACGAGCAATACAACGATTACGACTATGCAGCTCCTAGTGATCAGTACGAGCGTGCCGTTGTTGCACAACAGCCTCGACAGGTGCAGCAGTACGACACCGCTCCTGCTGTCGTTCCTGTTTCGCGACCTACGCCGGCAGTGATCGACTCCGGTCGCATCACCACGATGCATCCACGCACCTATAACGATGCACGTGGCATTGGGCTGGAGTATCGCGAAGGCACTCCCGTCATCATGAACTTGACCGAGATGGACGAAGCAGACTCCAAGCGTTTGGTCGACTTTGCTGCCGGGTTGGTCTTTGCACAACGCGGACAGATTCAACGCATCACTAATCGCGTTTTCCTTTTGTCGCCGGCCAATGTCGATGTCACCGAACAGGCCCGGGCAGCGGTTGCCGAAGGTGGATTCTTTAACCAGTCGTAGTACCTCGTTCTGGATGGTTATTCCCCGTGGGGCTGGCCACCGGCTAGCCATCAAGGAGAAGCGCACGTGAGCGGGTTGGGTGCATTCCTGTCGTTCGTTCTTTTTGTTTTTACCCTGCTTTTGATTGCTCGAATCGTTTTTGACTATGTCCGGATGTTCGCCCGGTCCTGGGTCCCGTCAGGAATAGTGTTGGTGTTGCTTGAGGGGATCTATTGGGTCACTGACCCACCCGTCAAGGCCCTGCGTCGGGTCATTCCGCCCTTGCGGCTAGGCGGGGTAGCCCTTGACCTGTCCGTCTTGGTGCTGTTCTTGATTCTGGCCATCTTGAGGCGTTTGGTGCTTTTCCTATAACTCCATCCACAAGGCTATTGCGCAAGGGGTGTGGGCTATGGCTACGCTTATCAACCTTGACGCCAATTTCCCCCACGGCTCAGAGGTGACCCAATGGCATTGACTCCAGAAGAAGTGCGCAACAAGCAGTTCACGACTGTTCGCCTGCGCGAAGGCTATGACGAAGATGAAGTAGATGCCTTCCTCGACGAGATCGAAGCCGAGCTAGCCCGACTGCTGCGCGAAAATGATGAACTGCGCCAGCGCACAGCATCGACTCCTGCGGCTCCTGCGGCTCCGGCTACACCAGCCGGTGGCCCGTCACCTGTTCCCAGCGCTGTGCCGACCCCCATGGCTGTTCCGGTTGTCGTTACTCAGACAGCGACTCCACCCGTTCCGGTGCAGAGCACCTCGGCACCTGCAGAAGCAGCCGCGCGAGTTCTCGAACTAGCCCAACGAACTGCCGATGAACTGCTCGCCCAGGCGCGCGCTGAGGCCGACCGGCTTCTGGCAGACGCGCAAAGCAAGGTACAAACCACCGACCGCGATGCCCAACTGCAGCGGGCCGCCCTCGAGGCGCGCGTCGAAGACTTGCGCAACTTCGAGCGCGAATATCGCACCCGTATGCGTGGGTATTTTGAAAACCAATTGCGCGAACTTGAAGCGCGCGGATCCGATCCTGCTGCTGGCCTTGAGGCATCGGCGACGGAAGCCATTGCTGCGGCCGTTCCGGTGGCTGCCCCAGCACTTGCTGGACCCGCGGCGGCGGCTCCCAGCTCAGCACCACCCGCGTCTCCAGCAGTGCAAGCCCCACCCGCGAGTGCTCCGCCGGCTGGTCCTCCCGCGGGAGCAGGTTTCCCGCCTCCCGCATCGGCGCCATTCCCACCGGCTTCAACGCCTGGGCCGTTCAGTCCGCCAGCGTCAACTCCAGTGCCGGCTCCCGATCAAAACTGATCAAAACTGATCAGAGCCGATCAAGGTTGATCAGTTCACGCTGGACTTGATGATTTCAAAGACAGCGCTGAGTTCGACGCAGGCTGTGCCATTGATGGGTGCATCATCGGCTTGACCGATGCTGGTCGCCAATACTTCAGAAGCCAGAAGTTGCTTGCCACCTTCGATGGCATTAATGGTGTCTTGATCATCGGACCACCACACCAGGGCAATGCGATCCGATACATCAAAACCGAGGTTCTTGCGTCCCTCTTGAATGGCGCGAATGGCTTCGCGCACTCGGCCAGCGGCAAGTAGCTCGTCAGTAAGGGTGAGGTCAAGTGCACAGCTCGCACCGTCTTCACTAGCCACGGCCCAGCCTTCGCGTGGGCTCTCGGTAATGATCACATCATCAAGGGAAATGGTTTCGTCATTTCCTTCGACGGTGATCGTGCTCGGGCCAATGCGCAACGCGCTCGTCAATGCCACGGCATCAGCGTCAGCGATGGCTTGTGCCACGGTGGGAGTGCGCTTGCCAAAGCGCTTGCCCAATTCGCGGAAGTTGGCCTTCACGCTGATATCAACCAGATCGGCATCGACGCCGTCTAGAGAGGTCACTTCCACGACATTGAGTTCAGCGGCGACCTGCTCATGAAGCGCAGGTTCCATGGCTGCCCAGTCCGGAGCCGCCACGAGGGCACGGCCCAGGGGCTGACGGGTCTTGACTCCCGATTCAGCCCGGGCTGCACGACCGAGTTCAACGACGCGACGGACGGTGTCCATGTGGGCTTCGAGTTGGTCGCTGATCAGAGCGGGCTCTACCTCTGGCCAGGACTGCAGGTGCACCGAGTCACGGTCGGCAGCGGTGAACAAGTCGTGCCAGACCTGTTCGGTGATGAACGGGGTGAATGGGGCCATGACCAGCGTGACGATGCGCAAGGCTTCGTGCAAGGTGCTCAAGGCATCGTTATCTCCATCCCAAAAACGACGACGTGATCGGCGCACGTACCAATTAGACAATGCATCAACACACTCGGCGATCAGTCGGCCTGCGCGCTGGGTGTCAAAGTTCTCCAACGCATCATCAACATCTGCTGCCAAGCGATTAACCAGCGACAAAACCCAGCGGTCCAAGACATCGCGTTCGGCCGCTGGCGTGACTGTTGATGCGTCGTAACTCCAGCCCGCGGTTCGCGCATACAGGGATTGGAAAGAGACCGTGTTCCAGTAGGTGAGCAATACCTTGCGAACGGTCTCTTGCATGGTGCTGTGGCCGACCCGGCGTGCCTGCCATGGTGACCCACCGGCAGCCATAAACCAACGAACAGCGTCCGCCCCGTATTCATCCATCAAGGGGATGGGTTCGAGGACGTTGCCAAGGTGCTTGCTCATTTTGCGTCCTTGATCGTCAAGGATGTGACCCAGGCAGACCACGTTCTTGTAGGCCGACTGATCAAAGACCAAGGTTCCGACCGCCATCAAGGTGTAAAACCAACCACGCGTTTGGTCGATGGCTTCGGCGATGAAGTCCGCTGGATAGGAGGCCTGAAATTCCTCGTTGTTGCGATGGGGTGCGCCCCATTGAGCAAACGGCATGGCGCCGGAGTCGTACCAACAGTCAATGACCTCGGGAACTCGGCGGAAGGTGCCAGGGACACCTGGCTTGGTAAAGGTGATGTCATCAACAAAGGGGCGGTGTGGATCCAAGGTGGATAGTTCGGTGCCCGCGAGTGCGCCCAGTTCGGCCAATGAACCCACCGCGACCACCTGCATCGGGTCTTCGTCATTGATCCAAATGGGAAGGGGAGTTCCCCAATAGCGCGAGCGTGACACCGCATAGTCAATGTTGTTGCGCAACCAATCGCCGTAGCGACCCCACTGAATCGTGGGCGGAAACCAGTTCGTCTTTTCGTTCTCGCGCAGCAGGTCATCTTTGATTGTTGTGGTGCGGATGTACCAAGACATTTGCGCGTAATAAACCAAGGGGGTGTGGCAGCGCCAGCAGTGCGGGTAGGAGTGCTCGTATGGCAGATGCTTGAGCAAGAGCCCGCGGTCGCGCAGGTCATTGACCAAGGCTTCGTCGGCATCCTTAAAGAACACATCGCCAACTAGCGGCACCGAGCTCTCGAAGTGACCATCAGGACGTACAGGATTAACC
>Ga0209086_10000563_pt1 | contig 32489 bp, 42 predicted proteins | sample M_130207_XF_Meta_FD_187312 | JGI IMG/M metagenome (GOLD analysis project Ga0209086, IMG submission 187312) | Freshwater microbial communities from Lake Montjoie, Canada to study carbon cycling - M_130207_XF_MetaG (SPAdes) (version 2) | ecosystem: Environmental > Aquatic > Freshwater > Lake... | reverse complement strand
GTATAGCAATAAAAAACACGCTCAGAATTTACCCCATACGGACTGTTGCCAGGGATGGGTGCGAGGGTGGTTGCCTATTTAGCCTTTAGAACTGTTACATTTTCTACATAAAACGGATATATTATCCAAGGTATTTAATCCACCATTTGCTATGGACACGATATGATCTGCCGTTAGGTCCTGGGTACTAAAACATTTTGTGCAATATGGCTGTAGTTGTCTTGCTAACTTTGACATTTTCTGCCATTCATAATCATATTTATTATGTCTGCGTCTAGGGTTCCTGGCCTGCTGTAATCTTGCACAGGCTGAACATCTTGAATCTCTGATCAGTATGCCACACCCACTACATGGTCTATTAAATTTCATATTAAACCTTATAACTAATTAATCTAATTCCTCATTGAGGCTATTACATTCTTCACAGTCTATATCATTATCATAGTTGTCATACTTGACTAGGCTACCTAGGTGGTGATCAAATAATGTTAGGGCTGTAGCAGCACCTCTATTTAATAATGTATCAATAGCATCAAATGATAATCTCTCATCTGTATCTAATTGAACATTGACTGGACCTACACTCATACTCATATTAAACATAGTGTATTCCTTATACTGTTAGTTAGTATCTCTTTAGATCCCGTCCAACTTTTGGGGTCAGCAAACACTGTTGCTATCATTATACAGGATATTTGTAAATAAATCAAACCAGACTTCTTGCTTTGGCAATAGCAGAGATATCATATAAACCATTCTTCATTGGTATCTCATGCTGTCTAACTATCTTATTAAGATCTATCTTAGATATATTCATCCACATACAAATAGCATCTATATCTAACCAAAAGGTTCTATTGGGATTATTCATAGCCAAGGCTAATAGTCTATATAATGTCCATGATGTACGACATTTATGGCATCTAACTCCTGCCAATAAATTCTCTATATCTATAACGATATGTGCTCTACATTCCTCTGTAGGACATGGTATCTTTCTTGGTTGTTCTATGAACTTCTTATTAGTAGCCATACCTTTGCTATGGAGTTCCTTTATCTGTCCCGCAAAATCCTCCAACCAATCCTGTTGGACTGTCCATTCAAGATGGGCTAAGTGGAATGAGACTGTTGCAGCAACCTCTAGATCCACTGTGGCTTGTCTTGTCAGTAAGGCTGGAGGAGTCAGGGTTCTACCTCTACGGATAAGGGCTTCATACTTATGTAAGACCCCAAGCAATTCCTTACCCATAGAATAATCTAACGCATTGACATTGAATCCAATGGATCTCTCTGTGCTTGGTGAGCCTGAGCCTGATCTTCCTGGTGAGATAAATGAGGCAGCACCTGATTGTAGTTCAGGTAGTTCAGTCAATGCAGACTTCAAGGATGAGTAGCATCTCTTGCATACTTGTCCTGACTCTACATTAAACTTACATACTGCACATTGCATTGTTAACCCCTTGGTGTTTCTAATTGGTTGAACAAATCATCAACTGTGTTTATCTGTTCTACTTCTTTCTTTAGAACTAAGCCTTCAGCCCAGTCAACTAATCTTGCTTGTCTCTGCATAAACTTATCTTCCTTCATAGGCAAGAACAATAGTATTGCTGGAGCAAACCAACTTAATACATAAGCAGCAATGATCCATCTAATCATTCCTCTACCTTTACCAAAGGCTATTAGTCCTGCACATAACATCCATAGATATTGCATCATTACTTGTTTCCCCAGTCTTCTGTTTCTACCCAACCTATTTCAAGTTGATCTTTGTTACATACTACACATACTACTTCATCTTTGGTTGCTGTATTGCATCCCTTGCAGAAATAGATCTTGTGTATCATTCCTCAATGCCTTCTAGTTCCTTCAGTACTTGCTTTGTTATTGGTCTGCCAAATGCTTGATAATACATATAAGCATACGCTTCTTGCATTCTTTGCTTCTTATCTTCTTCTGTATATTCTTTTATTGTGTACATATGTTTCTCTCTGTTTGCTTCTGGATCTTTACTTAATCTTTTGTTCTGTTGCCATTCCTTCATGTATTTGAGTTTGCACTCTTTACATTCAGTATGCATTCTATTCTTGTTCTTCTGTGCCATGCCATAAAACTCAAGAGTTAAAGGCTTTTCCATCTTGCACTTAGAACAAATTCTGTATTCCATTTATGCGTTGTCTATCCCTTGTGGTACTGATACAGTAGGATTGTACAAAGCATGTAAAGCATTTAGTCTGCTATGCATACTAAGCATATACTCAAACTGTTCATCATTTAGATTAGGCCAGTCTGATCTGCTTGTTCCTGGAAGTAACATAAGTCCTGTCTCAAGGTATGAAACAATCTTCTGTGCTTCATAAAGCATTACTCCACTTGGAAGTATGCTGCTTGGATTTGCTTGTTCTTGCTGTATCATTTGTTTTTCTTCTCTCGTCTAATTAGTTTATGATAGCAACACTTGCATAATGTACGGGCATAGTGTGGCTTCTCACATGATATTGTTGAACACTTCTTTTTATTGGTAGTCCATGTCTTTTTTGCTGAGGCATTGCGACATACCTTGCAATAATAGTCATAGCCATCATCATTAGGACGCAAAGCAGTTTGCTTGTAGAAGACGCTTAGATCCTTTGTTTCTTTACATCTAGAACATGTCTTATGCATATCTTTTCCAATTATCTCTATTTTCTATAGTCTTCTTAATATGGCAATCATTACAAAGAGTTTGTAAGTTGTTTATATTGTTATTGGATCTATTACCATCTATGTGGTCTACTTCTAATCTTACTGTTGTCCCGCATTTTTCACAAGAATCTTTTTTATGTGATCTTGCCTCAGTTCTACATTGAGTACATGTTGACTTATAAGTAACAATTCCATGATTATTTATTCCATGTCTCATGGTAGGTCTTCCACATCCACAAGTCTTTCTTATTTTGCTACCTGGCATTATGCATTCACCATCCCGTATTCCATTAAATATTCTCCAACGGTCATGATGCCCTTGTATTCGTTACAGTCCCAGCAGACCATAGTCTGGCTGTAGTCCATCTTATCTGCAATAATTGTCTCGCAGAATACGCAGATTACTGCGTTCATATTTTCTGTATTCATTTTGTTCCCATTTCTATTAGTATTTACAACATCTCTGCTGTATATAATAATTGTAGCACATGTATTTCAACAATGCAACAAATATAGCACTATTCAGGATATCGTTATCAAATCGTTATAATTGATACCAACCCTTGTCCCATAAAGTTAATAGTCTATTAAAATATCTATCATATTGATATCTGATTACATCCATAGAATAGTTTATATATGCATCTGTTGCTATCATTCTTGGATCAAGGCTCTTCACCTGTTCCGTCGCCTTTACGAACTCAGCCAGAGTATCGCATCTAAAGCCATTGAAGCCGTTCTGGACGGTTTCTGTGAAGATACCTAGGTTAGTTGTTATAACAGGGGTTCCTACTGCCAGAGCCTCTATGTGGCTGTTACAGAAGGGTTCAAGGTAAAGCGTAGGACTAAAGGCTGCTATGGCTTCTCCAAGTAGTTTCTTACGCTCATGAGCATTGACTTCTCCAATGTACTCACCATACTTAGGAATGTAGTTTCCAGATCCTGCCATAATTAATCTAACTCCTGCTGCTTCGCAGGCTTGGCTGGCTATATCTACGCCTTTGCGTTGAGTCATTCTGCCTAAATAGACATAATAATCCTTTTTGTCTAATTGCATTGGAAAGTTCTCAGTATCAAAATATCCATTAATAACAGTGTCAAAGAAGTTAATATCAACTGAGGCAGCGTTCTTCCATTGTGAATACACTGCTGCTCTCCATGTGTTGGACTCAAAGACCTTGTACTTAGCAAAGGTACCTGAGTAGCCAATGCCAAACTCAACAGACATATGTTCTGGGAAGGCATCAGAAATTGGCTTCTGGGCTAGTCCACCTATCAAGCAGATAAAATCTTTCTTCTTAATACGCTTGGCTACTTCTTTAATTGCATTACCATTAAAGATTTGCCAATGAGGTAGATTTATGTCAAAAGATGCTGATGTGTAATGATTATTGCCTACTGCCTTTAATCTCTCATTTTCATTTAAACAGGTAATTAACTCTGTTGGCTCAGATGTTGTTTCTTCCCCAGCATAAAGAAAAACCTCATGACCAAGGCTCGTCATCATTCTTACAAAGCCATGCACTTTAGCAGTGTAGGCACATGAAAAGAAATCCTGAGTTACCTGAGTATGAGGTAGTGCAATTACATGAAACCTTAGTGCTTGCAATTCTCATCCATCTCACGGATGATCTTGTCAAGTCTTTCTATTGCTCTATTTAATGAATCAATGCTCTCTTGTATTACATGCTGAGGTGTAAATTCTCCTCTAATATATTCTGACTTATCACTTTCTAGTCCTATGTAGCCACCCATTTTTGATCCCCATTTCCTGTTATAGTGTTTATCTTTCATATATCTATGAAAATATCTTTTTACCATTGTATCACTTCCTGCCTACTATTGGTGCTTTTCTAGCATCTGTCCTTTTGTTCCTAACATCAGCAATTGTGCCTTTGGCAAGATCTGGAAAGTCTTTTCCCTTATTTCTTTTTTGCCAGGAATCCATAAACCTTTCAACATGAGAATCAATTAACTGCATAACCTGTTCATCAGTCATAGAATTAAGTTCTTCTTCAGTGTGTTTTCTCCAAAAGGATTTAACTATTACTGGCTCATATGGTCTTTTTGCCATAATTACCACATCTTACAATCTTGAGGCCTATGCATTTTGATCTTTGTCTCAATGTGCCAAAGCATTGTTTGTCCTTTTTTAATTCTTCTAGTACAGGCACTACATTTAATGCCTTCATAAGTATTTAATATAGTTCTCCAACCAGGTGTTTCATTAGTAGTATTTAAATATACTTTAGTTTTACTATTACCTGATTCCCAATTAATTCTTTTACCCATTTCCTTTATCCTTTTCTTCTCTCATACTGCCCAATCTGTTTTTAACATAGGCATGACAATATAAAAACTGAAACTTCGTAACCAAGCGACTCTGGGTGCTGGTTCAACGATTGTAGTAAGACTGGATTGCTTACTACGATAATAGGATTCTGCCCGTTATCGCATCTGGACCAACATTGAAGTTATCTCTAAACGCCCTTGATGTGATATCAGTGTACCATGACTATTTTTCAAATGTCAAATAAACAAAAAGAAGAAGGACCCTACGCAAGAAACTGGGAAGAAACAGCGTAAGGCCCTTCAGGTTCTATGAGTTACTTGGAGGTGAACAACATAGAATTCTATTGTAGCAGGTGCTACTTGGTTATGTCAATCTAATTGATTTTTTACTTTATTCCCGTTTTCATCACGGTCATAAATTCTTACAATTTCTTCTTGTGTAGTTTCTTCTGGCATTTTATTCTCCTTAGTACATCTTTACTTTTACAAGGTTGCCGTCTTTGTCACGGCTCCATATTTCTTCATAATCTAGTTTTAGATCTTCAATATTTTGTTCTGACATTTTAGTACCAGCCTTTCTTTTGAAAATGTTTCCAGGCCCCACATGGAGTGGAATGCCTTCTTGATATGTAAGAGAGTGTAGCAACTAATTGGGCTACTGCACTATCTGACTTCTTCATGCCAAGACTGCTTACTGTGCTATCTAGCATTTGCCCAATCCCACTTGCTGTTGATTTAGGATTTTCTGCTTTTGGCTTCCAGGCTGATTCTTTGCCTATTAGCCTTGTTAAACATAGATACTGATTTTCATCAAGTAACTCTTTGGCTACCTGCTTTGCAGATACCTGCATCAAAGGTGGCCTGTCTTTATATATTACTAACTCTGGTATTGCTTGTTCTGTTGTTATTCCTGCTTGTATAAAAATTGCTAGTAAAGAGACAATTACTGCTCTTTGCCATAATTTAATTTTTCCGTTAATAAATATCTCCTTTGGTTGGTTGAACTGCCCCTACCATTGATCATATTTACCTCCTTATAGTTTGTTCTTCTCAATTAAATCACAGATCTGGTCAATGGTCCAGTCATCTAGACCTTCAACCTCAAATAATCTCTCCACCAGTTCTTCCTTGGCAAAGATATATCCGTCTGTGAAACCTTCACGATACTCGTTCATTACTCTAGTTTACACTATCTTGGCTTATAAAGCCTTTAATATTGTTTTTCTCCAGCATATTTTACAATAGTCGTTATATCCATCATCAGTAGTTTTCATTTTGCCAAACTCAGATATATTGTAATCTATCCCGCAAAATCTACATTCTTTGTGTTCTATAAATACCTGCCCTTTTTGCAACAGGGCTTTTCTTGAGAAATAATAATGGCTAGCACAGGACCTACAATACGAATTATAGCCATCTCCGTATTTCCTGGATGCCCTATTAAATTGCTCATAGGGCTTCTTAATGTTACACATTGCACAGTATTTCATTATGTCCTAAATGTCCGTTTTGTACTATTCTACTCTAAGTATATAGTCTATGCAACCATCTAGGATGCCCTTTAGAAGCCTTCAGAGGCCCTTTTAAGCCACTTTGAGGCCTTGGCCTAGGTAGGAATGCCTAGAACAGGAAAAGAGCCCCAGATTAACTCTGAGGCCCTTCCTTGTAGATTAATTAACAGATAATAGTGGGTGGTTCTGTATTTGATCTACATAGCCCTATTGTACTCCTATTTACTTCTTTATGCCAAATTCTTTTTCTGAAGGTTGCAAAGCCTTTATTAGTGGACCTGCAAGTCCTGCAAGAAATGCGTTAGCCAAAATCTTGGGATCTGAGATTCCAGAAATATATAGGGCTAGTGCAGATGCTGCAGATGCTCTCAGCCATGATTGTGCTACGGCTAGTGCTTGGTCTTTTGTTGTCTTTGCTGTTACTTTCTTTGTAGCCATTTATTGCTCCTTTGATGGTGATTTTCTTTTAGGTCGTACATTCTCAGTCATGAGAATAGTCATAATTTGTTGAACCTGGATTTCTAGCCTGTCAACGGAATCTTTGAGGCTTGATCCTCCATTTGGGCGAAGTTCAGATAGGTAGTGTTTTACCATCCAACGAACTGCTGTAGCCAGTCCTCCAACTAATGTAAAGATTGCTACAAAAAATGCAGCCCAGTCTTGTGGTGACATTATTTCTCCTTGATTTCTGATTGAATTGCTTGCTTGAATGTATATGCTGGTTCCCAACCAAAGACAGCCCTGTTATCTAAGGTAGGAATCGTAGATGCATCTTCTGCACCTAATACTGTGTAATGTACTATATGTCCATTTTGTCCATATTCATGAACAACATCCATTAATGTTTTGGCTTCCCCAGTAAATATATCTGTTGTAAATGAGCCTTTAGTTTGTAGGTGTTCCATTGCCATTACATTTGCTCTGGCTATATCTAGGACATGTACATAATCTCTAGTAGAACTAATACTGTTAATTTGTATATTTGGATCCCGTCTAATTATTTCAAACAGATTTGTTGATCCATAATCGTTTACCGTTGGTGTTTTGCCTACTATATTGAAGTACCTCAAAACGGCCACTGAAGGGCAAATGAGGCCTAATAGTTTTTCCTCCACTATCTTTGACCTGGCGTAGGCTGAACGAGGCTCATACACGCTTGCAGAGGACGCAAATACCACTGGTATAGATGACACTCTAGCCACAATAGCAGTAGACAAGGTAGAAAGCACATTATTGAAGTAATAAGCCCAAGGCTTCTTCTTAGATTCTGGAATAGATTTTAAGGCTGATAGATGGATTATGGCTATTGGATCTTGGCCAAACAAATAACTAAATAGATAGATAGTTTTTCTGCCTATCTTTTTATCTACCTCAATTACTTCATAACCTGAGTTCTCAAGGAGTTCTCTAGTTGCCGTTCCTACATAGCCACGAGAGCCAGTTAATACTACCTTCACTAGTTATTTACTTCTGCTTCCCAGAGATGTTTCTCTGCTTGATATCTTTCTTCAAAGTTTAGAACTCCACGATAGTCACAGCATGGACAAATTGGTCTGTCATTGCTGTAGTCTGGTTGTGACCAGTAGCCCATCTTGGCTCTAAACTTAAAGTCTGATTTCCATGAGTTATTAGCATGTCCGTCTGGTGTGAAAGCCCAATGGTCAGGCTCTGCAAATTGCATAAATAATAGATGAACAAACTTGTCTTCATCTTCTGATGGAAACTCTGGTCTCCAGTGCATTGAGTCATTGCCACAAAATACGATGCAGTCATTTGGCTGCTCATCATATAGAACATCATCTACGGCTAATTGCCAGTCAACATTCTTATCAATACAAATGTCTAGAGAATATTGACATGCTGACTGATCATAATGCTTCCATAGTTGTGGCTTGATACCGTCTTGCTTTTGATATCTTCCTGTGTGGAATCCTGCTCTGCGAATAGTCTCAGAGCCAAATGTCTTCTTTGCTATTTCTAGAAGTTCTGCTTCTGTTTCAGCATCAAAATGAACCTCTTCTAGCCATCTACCTGCCACTGTGTGATAAAAATGTGGTCCTTCTGGCCCCAAATTCATAGCAAGTAATTGCTGCTTGATTTTTTCAAACAACTCTGATGGTAGAAAATTCTTAATTGATCTTGTATCTACCTTGTTCATAACTTACTCCTTTTCCTTAGATTATTGCTATACTATTATACATGTATAATCAATTTTATTTCCTGCACCTAAACAAGACAATTAATGCCTCTGTAGATCTTAATATCATGCATAGCCTATATAAGGTTATGGATAGACATAGCATACATACTTCTCTTAACCTAAATCATAACGACCATAACATGTGGAGAAATTTTGAAGATACAACCTATATCTTTTCAGTCTTTAGGAATCCAGTTGACAGGACTTTAGCGGATTTTACCTATTCACATATCTTTGATGATTTTCATATAAGAAAAATTTCATCAAATGGAGTTCATGTTGATGATAACCTTATGCCGTCCGTAGAAGAATTTGAGAAATGGCTTTATACAATTCATACTCCAAACTATCAATCAAGGGCTCTTCATAACGGTCTGGTAAATGTATCGCCTGATTTGATTTCAAACAGAGTAAAAAGAATTAACTTGTTAGTCAGAGACAATGCCTTTAATCAAGATAGCAAGCAAAAGTTACTTACTAATAAAATTCTGTCTGATATTGGAATTAAAGAAAATATAAAAACTCCATGGGTTCCAGAGCATTTGTTTGCACAAAGACACGCTGGAGCATTTTATTACAATAAAATTATAGGAACTTCTTTAGAACAAGAGATAAAGAAACTTAATTGGGTTGATGTTAATTTATATGAAAATGACTCTAACTTTCATCTTTTATAGAATTAAATACTAAGTCATATATTTCTTCATAAGATTTGCAATCCCAAGTATCTATATAGTTGTAAGATATATCTTCCAATGAGTTAACAATATCATGCTCCCAATCAAACATGTATACATTGTTAGGTCTTACTGCATAAAACTTAGTACCGTTTTGAGCCCACATTGCATTATGAAATGAAGTTCCAGTTATTCCTGCTATATGCGTTGCATTGTGAGCAACTTTTATTTGATCTTGCAGAAGCATTCCTGACCAAGTTATTATGTAGTATCCCTTATCAATAAAAGCCTGCTCTATAGCATCTTCTACCCATTCATCAAAATATCTCATTTTAAAATAATTATGAACATGAAGGTTTTGTTTTTTTAGATCTTCGCTAACATTTTTTCTACTCATAAAAATCTTTTTAGGCAAAGATTTGTCTGTTATCTTATACTCTCCAAAATATTTAACCATAGCCTTAGATACTTGTGGGCAATGGTGTTCACTAAAAAACGGAAACTGTAGGTTAAACAGCAACTTCTGGTTGTCCATCATAATAACAAGATTTTCTATAAAGAAACTTGTCTCATGTATTTCGTTTCCGTATAGGTAAACTTTTTGGTCTCCAAAGTCATTCATAATCTTTTCATTACAGAAATTTATAATGTGAGAAAGTGGATGAGATCCATATACATCAACACCTGCATGAGGCTCTATAAAAAATGGCTTTAAGTCTTTGAATATTGATTGGCAGTATATAAATCCACCTACGCACTCTTTAATGTAGTGTCCGTATTGTCTACCACCATCTGAAACACCCATCCAATATCCAGGCATATCATAATGCTTTTTGTCTTTTAGATGTGGGTTAATCCTTACATTTTTAAATACATAAATTGGAAGATCTTCGTTTTCTACTGTAATGACTTCATCGTAATATGTTTCATAGTTTAGTAATGGTACTTCAAGCATCTTTTTTTACCATAAAATCAATGTCTATTTTGCATCCCGCACAAATACCAGACTTAGGACCATCCTTTTCAAGGTGATCTCTCCAAGGCTTATACTTTTCATTTCTATAGATTTCCCACAAAGGAGCATCATTTACATGAGCCATGATTCCATTCTTGTGCTCAGGTACATCTGATCTTGTGTTGCAACATACCATTACGCTTCCATTGTAGTCTATGTACATATTCTTAAATGGTTGTGTACATGCTTGTGTTCTTATATATTCTTCGTTGAATCCCGCAACTTTTTTAGTTCTAGTAGTTCCTTCTACGGCAAAGTTTCTTGCTCTCAAGTGTACGATAATTCCTTCTATGTGTAGATCATATTCAATTCTTTGATTGTTTACATCAGAAATAACTGTGTATTCAACACCAAGACCTTTAATCTTTTCAAGCATACGCTTCTTCATCTTAGCGTGGTTATATTGCTCATTATTTGCCAGGTATTGTTGAATAAATAACTCATTAAGACCTGCGTCTCTAAGAGCATAAATGTAGTCAAGGGTAACATAGTCGCCATTTGTGTTAGTTCTTAGTTTAGACTTTGGCAAGATTTCTCTGGCTTGAGAGATACGCTTTAGGATAATCTCTCTATAGGCTAATGGCTCGTTATATCTGCTATAGGTAATTTCCTTGTCGTAGTCTATTTCTGCTAACTGATTAAGGATAGATAGATACATTTCTTCTGGCATAACATTATTGTCAGAGTGTCTGTCTATAAAAGAGTTAGGACAAAACCAGCACTTCCTGTTGCAGTAAGAATATACTTCTATCTCTATAAGGTTTAGTTGCCCCTTGAACCAATCTTTTATCATATCTGCTCTATTAAAGAGGAGCCATTCCTGTATTGTTTGTTCTGTTATATGTGTAGCCCTTTGATCTGTAATCATTTCTTACTTCTTCTACATATTCAGGACCTTCTGTAAAATACCAATGAGTAGGCTCTACATAGTGGAAATAGGCAACACCAATTTTAATATTTTCTTCATTAAGAGTTTCACGCCAATGTTCTTGCTCTTCACCAAAGAAACATACTGCTTCATTTTCATTATAGTAAAAGGGTGTTCCTTCTACAATTAATGGCCATGGGTGGCTTTCGTAGAAACATAAATCTATTGTATATGTGCAAGCATTTGCATCATAGTGGTGATGTAGGCTAGAACCAGTTTTTGTATATTCAGCAAATAAGGCATTGGTTGGAACGAGTGTATCGCTTTTAAATACTTTTCTTGCTAAAGGAAGTAGCATCTCGTGATATTTTTTAAGTGTCTCATCATTAGCATCACCAATTAGCCATCTACCACATTCATCTATTTGACCATTTCGCATGGTAGGATGATTAAGAAAATAATCTTTTGCATTATTAAATTCATCATCTGGCAGTACATCAGATATTACAAACGCTTCTCTATTCATTTTTACCACTTTCCTAATGGGCAGGTTGCACCTTGTAGTTTAGTCTTTGCTACCATGAAACAGCCACACTTCTTACATGTTGTTGTAATTTGTATTAGTTCTGGACAGCCTTTACATATTTCAAGTCTTGTCTTTCCTAGTTCTTCATTTTCTACATATTTGCTTGGATCAAATATATGCCATGGCCTGGTTTCACCAATGGCTTCTTTCCATTCTTCCCATTTTGACATATGTGCCCCTGTTCTTTTAACTATTTATTAATTATATTTTCGCCATCCCAGATATCACCAATTCTTGCTATTTGGCCTTCTGGAACTTTAATCATGGTTGTTTCACTTTGAAATATTGCTGACATTTGATCATCTAATTCAGTATTAGGTTGTCCAAAGCAGATAAGAATAATTGTATCATTACATACATATGAATACAAGTTTAATATTGAACCTGATTCAATTGGTGCACTATCTCCACCATTAAATTGTGTACCGTCCCAAACTGCACCACTTCTAACTTGTGCTCCATATTCTGTTAAATCTCTTCCAACAATTGGGAGACCACTTGCTAAAGCAGTTTCTATTCTTTCTTTTCTTACAGCAAAAGGAATATCGTTAAAGATTGTCCAAACATCCCATGTTTCTTGACTATTTTTTACTACACATGCGTACATTGTTTCTCCTTGTTAGAATATAAGTTTATCATGTTATGAAATACACGGTCCTGGAATACAGTTACCAAAATCTCCTGGACATTGAGGTTGACCTAAACCACACTGGAACACAGGTGTTACAGGAGGAGTTACTGGTGGTGTTACTGGTGGTGTTACTGGTGGCGTCACTGGAGGAACCACAGGAGGAGTCACTGGAGGAGGAGTAACTGGAGGAGTTACAGGTGGGGTTACTGGAGGAGGAGTAACGGGTGGAGTTACAGGTGGGGTTACTGGAGGAGGAGTAACGGGTGGAGTTACAGGTGGGGTTACTGGTGGAGGAGTAACTGGAGGAGTTACTGGAGGCGTAACTGGTGGTGTAACTGGAGGTACTACAGGTGGTGTTACAGGAGGAGTTACTGGTGGCACCACAGGTGGTGTTACAGGAGGAGTCACTGGAGGAACCACAGGTGGAGTTACTGGTGGTGTAACAGGTGGAGGAGTTGGCACAATGTATTGCAACACTACACCTATACCACTTGGGCTACGAAATAATGGACTCACGATTCTCCTTTGTTAACTATTAAACAAACTTATTTTGTGAAGCAACACATGTAAATGTGGCTGCTCCAGTTTTTCTAATTGTATATACATAAACATCTGTTGATGAGGCATTCCCTGAAGAAGGAACTGCTCCTAGCCATTTAGGAGTAACAGCATTTCCATCAACATAAAATGTTGTTGGGTAGTAAGGAGTTGCACCGTTTGGTGACTCAAATACTATTGAGATTTGCTCTCCAGTAGTCATTAATGAGTTAAGAGTGGTTGTTGCATCTCCACGAACATTAAGAGTATAAGCACCAGTAGCATTTGCTGTTCGTATATTTACAGCAGAAGTAAGAGTATCAATATTGATTGCTCCAGTTGCTGCTACAGCAGAAATAGTTGCTACTTCTTTTGGTGATGTAAGGGTTGCTCCTGTTGATATAGCAACCGTTGGAACAGGTCCTGTTGGATTAGTAATTGTAATACCAGCACCAGCAGTTAAGGCTGTTAGATCTCCACCAGTTGAAAGTGTCTGCCATGCAGCACCATCATAAAAAGTTGTGGCATTTGAGTCAGCAAGGTATGCGAACATGCCTTCTGCAAGGACACCTGTTAGTGCTGTATCTCTTGCAGCAGAGGTGGCAAAGTACATAATTGATTGATTTTGCAGATTGTATTGGACCTGGGCTGCAGTTAAGACATCACCCGTTTGAAACAAGTGATAACCAGCGTTTGCTGTTGGCATTATTTTTCTCCTTTAGTATGATAGTGCATTGGTATTTTCTGGATCTGTTAACCCAAGTATACCTTGATTTGTTGAGTCTAGTATGAATGCTTGGATAATTGGTTCTGCTGTAAGAACTTTCATTGTCCAAGATCCTGGTCTTACATCGTGCTGAACACCTTGGACGAACAATTCACGAGTAACTGAAGATCCACCAGGCATTGCTTTTGTAATATTGATGAGTGTGTAAATATCCATAGATAAATTAGCAAGAGTTTCAAACTCTGTTGAATCTGAAAGAATGTTTAAACTCATTGAGTCAATTCTTATGTTTGCATCTTTACGAGCATTAAGCAAAGTTCTTGCTTGATCATCTGCTTCTTGATCTGTTTGTACAAGGATATCACTTCTATTACCTGATTTAGTAAAATAAGTAACAATACTTGCTGCATCAGTAGCCACTTGAGGAATTCCACCAAGTCTTGTAACAGTAACATCATTTAAGATTAATTGATCGTCATAGGCAAAATCAAGATTTGTATATGTTAAATCTCCAGGATCTCCAACATCTGAGAAGTTTCTTGCAGTAAAGTCAGCCAATTCAGAAACATCTGTACGGCTAAGAAAAGCAACTTTTCCAGATCTTAATGCATAAAATGCACCAAACTCTGATTGCTCAACAGTTTGAATAGCCTGAAGAATTCCTCTATTTCCACCTGGATCTACTTGCATTGTTGAATCTCCAGTAAATATAAGCCTCATGGAATTTGGGAATCCTGCAAAATCAAGTATTGTATTTATTCTATCGCTAGATAATTGACCAGCAGTTGCTCCTGGTATTGCTGCTTCACCAGTGCTAACATTGTTTAAAAGTCTAAATGCATCAGTACATTGTAGTGTAACTGTAGCAGTTGATTCAACTCCTTGATAAAAGTTTGTATCAAAAGAGTTAATGTATCCAGAGAATAAGGCAATTCTATAAGGAGTTCCACTAACTTCAACATCTGCATATAGTCTTATCTTGCGTAATGGTAGTAATTTACCATAGTATGGTCCAGTAGTATTTTGAGGATTAAAGTCTGAATTAGGATCATTTATTGTTACCGTCGCAGTTCCAGCCTCAAAGTTAGAAAGAATACGGTTACGGCCTCTACGAATAGAAACTGACATTGCCTGATCACTAACATTGACAATATCTGCTGCAAAATCTGCAAGAACAGCCTCATCAAGTCTTCCATATGCTGCATCGTCTAGCAGAAGTCCATAACCAAATGATGCTCCATTTGAGAAATCAATCTCTATGCCTATTTGTGGATATGCCATTACACTGCCTGCAATGTTAGAGAGTTACCGTTTGTCTGGGTAGCCAGCAATCCATTTCTTACTGCAGAAACTAAATCTTGTTCAGTTGATACAGAGCCATTGACTGTTAAATTAACTACAACTCCAGAACCAGAAGTTGTATTTCCTATTCCTGCTGCATTCTCAATTGTAGAAGATCCTACAAATCCACCATATCTTGCTGCTAATCCTGCTGCTTTGGCTGCATTCTGAGCATCTTGTTTAGCAAGTGCTGATAATCTTGCTGCTTCCTTTTGCTTTGCTGCAATAGAGGCTGCTCCAATTGCTCCAGATTCTTGTGATGCAAGATAACTTGGAACATTAGGATTTGCTGCTGCTATAGCAGTTAATGCTGCAATTGCTTCTGCACTTGGTCCTGACGCTGCTGCTGCTGTCGCATCTGCTAACGCTGCTGCTGCATCTGCTGCTTCTTTTGTAGCATCTGCTGAGGCTGCTGCTGATGAACTGCTTGAACTTGAACTACTTGAAGATGTTGCTGCAGTATATCCTTTACCTGAAAGTGCTGCTTGATAAGCAAGAAGGGCATCTAATGCACTCTTCCAACCAAGGGTAGCCTGTGTAGCAGGATCAATTAATGTTCCTGAGAATGTTACTGGTTGTCCAAGTTGTCTAATATAGGCAACTACTTCATCTGTAGTTAGTCCCCAGTTTTTCTTAAGGCCTTCAATCTCTGCATCGCTAAGAACATAGTCGCTTGCCTTAGTAATAAGGTCTGCATATATCTGAACTTCTTTTGAAGTCAGTCCCCACTTAGATTGTAGTTTAGCAATTTCTGCATCAGATAGTTTGCCATCATTTAAATAATTAAAGAAGTCAAGATATCTTGCAGCCTTCTCTTTACTTACTCCCCATGCCTTAGCAAGATTAGTAATCTCATCATCTGAGATAGTTTGATCTGCTACTGCTAGTAATGTTTGAATATATGATTGTGTTGCATCAATTGTCATGCCCCACTTTTTAGATAATAATAATACTTCTTCAGAAGATATCTTGCTATCTGCTAATACAGCAAGCAAGTCATTGTAACGAGCAAGTGCTTTATTGGCTTCAAGTTGTAGTTCAAGATTCTTACCCATCATGGCAATTCGTGCTGCTTCTGCAAGATTTCCTTGCTTAACTAAGTTAAGACGGGCTGCTTCTAATTGAATTGGATCATCATTTGCAGTCTTGTAACCCATTTTAGCAAGTGCAGCCTGACCCTTAGCAATTGCTGCTGTTTTAGCAGCATCTGCCTTTGCTGTTGCTGCAGTATTAGCATTCATTGCTGCTAATCTTTTATTTCTTGCTATTTCTTCTTTACTTAAATTTATAGTTTTTGCTTTTGAAGCATTATATTTATTAACTGCTTGATCCATACTTGTATAAGAACCAGCAGTCTTTTTAATATTATCTTCTACTGCTTGTGCAGATTTGCTTAATTTAACCTGACCTTTATCTAGCCAACCAAAATGTTGTCCAAGTTTGAAAATTGCATATCCAACTGCAACAAGAACTAATGCAAGTCTTCCCCAAGGAGTCATAAAGATTGCTTTATTAAGAGCAACAAATCCTCTAGTCAGAAACGCAATAACTCCTGTAGATCTTGCAGCCCATGCACTAATGCCACGAAGGGCAAAAAGAACTTGTGTGGCTGCACGACGGAAGAATCCCATTTCTGTTCTTAATGCTTCAAATGCTGCTCTATCTCTTGAAATGTTTACAAGAACTTTGGCTGCTTTATATTTATTAATAACAAGTATTGCTGTTGAAATTGCTGCAGAAGCACCAGAAGTTGCTACTGCAAATTTAAGCCATCCACCAATACCAAATGGAAGTATTGCATTAATACCACCAAGAATGCCGTACATGTCTCTAAAAGCATCTACAGCCTCTCCAATTTTTCCAACTGTATCTTGAAGAGCCTTATTTAATCCATCTTTGTTTTTTGTAGTCCATGCATCAATTAAAGGAATTACATCTGACTTTACATACTCTACAAATAATATTACGCTTGGAAGTAATGCTGTTCCAAGTTGTTCTGATAATTCTCCAAAAGCAATCTTAAGTCCAGTAATTGGATCTTTCTTGGCTAGATTTTTAGCAGCATTTTTATATGTAAGATCAAGATATGTTAATGCTTTGCCTAGTTGTTTGTTCTTTACAATACTAGCATCAAGTGCTGGAAATAACTTCTTTAAGGAAGTAAAATTGCCTGCCTGTGCTTTTGCAATTGCTTTTGTTACGCTATCTAAATCATTTGATGAGCCTGCTGCGGCATCAACTGCAACACTTTGTAAATCCATTGCAGAAGTCACATCTTTTGTTACTGTAACTAGAGTAGCAAGACTGGCTCTTAATTCTGTGTCGCTTACATTGGTCAACATCTGTTGCTTGGTTATATATTTTTCTACTGCAGCAATGGACTCATTTGTAGCACCCGTTGTACTTCTTAATACACCTGCTAATGCTTCTTGTGATTTTAAGTCTTCGCTTGCTGCTTTAACTGCATCAAGGCCAATCTTTACTGCAAATGCAGCAGAGGCTGCTGTGGCAACTGCAAATGATGCAACTGCTTTCTTACCAAAAGCATTGATCTTCTTTTCAAGTCTTGCAATATCCTTTTGAGCAGCCTTAGATCCTTTATCAGAGTATTGGGTAAGAATTCTGGCTACTACTGCACCTGCACCTGCCATATTAGCCTCTTTCCTTTTCTAAGTTTCTTTGCAATGCTGCTTTGGCATTGTTTAATGCTTGTTCTACATTTCGTTGTATTTTCTCTTGATCTTTATCAACGACTTTCCAAATTAAGCGTGAAGCACTAAATGTATTGTTTTCTAAATTACTAAGAAATTTATTCACGCCAACAGATTTATTTGTTCTACCTGCTATTTCATATATAACACCTGCTGCTGAACGGTTTATCAATGCTCCAGCAGAGGTTGTATAATCCCTGCGAACTTTGCGTTCAGCCTTTGATGTGCTAATTCCTGCTTTAATTACGCTTTGATCCCATGCAGGCCATCCTGCACCACCACGAGAACGAGGCTTTGCAGCAGGCTTAGTACTCCAACCACTTAACGGTGGAGTACTACTGACAAGACCTTGTGCATCGTTTTTAGCAGTTCTAAGTTCATTATTAATAACCTTAGTAAAGTCACGCACAGCCTGCTTGTCAAATGATTCTAATGCTTTTAGTGTTTCCTTTATTCCAGTTAACACTATAACATCTTTACTCATTACCTACTCGCATTCTTTTGTCTTTCTTTTAGATAAATAACAATTGATTCAAGAACGCCATCTGGGGCATCCAATAAATCAACTGGAGATAAACCAGTTTCCACAGAAATCATTGCTAACGAATATGTTAGGCTGTCTCTGTGGATTCTAAATTTGGGTCTACAACTAACTCAACACTGTCTAATGTGTCAAGGAATGCATCGCCCCAAGGCTTAACAACTTTCCCACTATCCTTCATTGCTGACCAAGCCAAGAAGTAGATATGTTCTAGTTTCTGGTCTTCGCTAAGTAACTTAGCAAATCCTTTGCCGAATTTTTGTTCAAAAGCAACTATTGATCTTGGTCGTAGAGAATATACTTGTTCTACTCCATCAGTAGTCTTTGCCTTTATTTGTAGTCCGTCCATTTTATGCCCCTTTTCTAAGGTGTTGTTGTTTTTGTGATATCGCCAGATATTGGCCATGTCACAGTTGCTGTTGCTAGTTCTCCTGCTGCTCCGTTTAGTGGTGTCCACTGAGAAATCAGCACAGAAAATGTATATTTTGGATTGTTTGCACTAGTTGCTGCATCAATTGGTTTTACTTCACATGCAATGGCAGTGCCCAGTAGAGGATATATAGTTGACTCTACTGAGCCTGCCTGGAAATCTTGGTGAAATTCAAAAGTCACAGTATTGTCAGCAAGGCCAGCAATTCTACGCTTTGAAGTATCTCCAAATTGCGTGGTCTCAACAATATCATAATTTGTTGCAAGTGAAATTGATTTGATATGATCGCTCAGATCAACTGCTCCAATTTTTATATATGCGTTTGTTAAGACTAATTTTGCCATGATTAAGGAGTTACATCCTTAGTGATGACTCCTGTGATTGGCCATGTAACTGATGCAGTGGCTAGTTCGCCTACAGCACCATTTAGAGGTGTCCATTCTGAAACCAAAGCATTAAATTGATACTCTGGATTATCTGCTGCTATTGCAGCATCTACTGGCTTTACTGTACATGCAACAACTGTACCCAATAGTGGATAAATTGTTGTTTCTACTGATGCTGCTGCGAAGTCCTGGTGGAACTCAAATGTTACTGAGTTGTCAACAAGTCCTGCTTGGCGTGTCTTTGCTGCAGCAGGAACATTTCCGCCTGCGAAGGCAGTGGTCTCAACTACATCATATGTGCTGCCAAGTGTTACTGAGGCAATATGATTTGAAAGATCTACTGCTCCAATTGTAACCTCAACATTTGTTAATACTATTCTTGCCATGGTTGGTTTTCTCCTTGTTCGTTATCTAGATTAAAAACAGGAGGTGTCTCCACAACCTGCTGTACTTCTTCTTGCTTTACTGCTTTTGGTGCCTTTGCTGATTCTGTGATATGACCAGAAGCAAGAAGAAATTCAACATTGCTTCTCTTGCTAAGTATATCAGTTTCAGTGAGTTTCTCACCTTTTGTTTTGCCACAGACCTTAGAGTCTGAGGTAACGATGTATTCCATTGCTGTTCTCCTTATCCCCATATTGTGAGGTTGTAGCGATATGATAAGAAAGACTGATCTCCAGAAGTATAAGTACCACTTTCAGCAGTTATAACTCTGAGTGTATCAACAAGGCCACCTAATGTTCTGTCTGACTCTATAGCAGTTTTGATTGATCCATTACCACTACCAGCCAGAAAATTATCAAGTTTGTCTTGTCCAGTTCTTTCTGATATTCTTTGAACAATCACATAAACATCAACAGATGCTTGGTCTAAACCACGCATGTTGTCAATATCAAATGTGAAATCTAGTTGTCCTACTACAGCACATGGAGGAGTTACTATATCTGGTATAGTATCATAAACTCTCATGTTAGTAATTGTTTGTAGGTTGCTTTTTAAAGCATCTCTTACGCCATTAACATTGCTTATAGACATTAGTATGCCAAACCAAAGTTTCTACGGAATGTCTTTAGCAACATCTCAACATCTGGATCAAGGCGAGAATTAAGACGAACTGTTCCTAATTCTACAGAGCCTGCAATACCAAACGGAGATTGCTTTCTAACAAATAATCTTGCTGCCTGAATCTTACAGGCTAATTCTACTTCATAAGGTATTGATGAATAACCCCAAACTCCAGTTATCTTAACTGTCTGAGGAAAGAAGTAAGGAAAGACATATGTTCTAACTGCTAATAATCTAGTTACAGGTCTTCCTAATTCTGGATTATTAATAGGCTCATACATAAGATCTGTATCTAAATTCCATATTGTTGAAAATGGACCAGACTGATTTGCTCTTGATGCTATTTCTGTAGGTTGAATAAGGTCATCTATCTCTAAATACCACGGACTTACAGGTGTGTAATATTTAACTACTGGAGATGCAAGAGTTCCTTCTTGATAAAAATGTCTTTGGCAATAGTCATCAATCATACGACTTGCAGAAAGAATGGCTGATTGAATGTCATTATCATCAATGCTATCCTCAATTTGCAGGCTGTTTCTCACATCTGCCAAGGTCGTATAGACATTCGCAGGCTGATTGCTAGTACTAAGTAAAGGTCTACTCATTTGCTCCTCTTCTCCATCTTAGGCAACATTGCTTTCTCCATCTTTGGAGTTGCAGTTGCTGTTTCTTTTTTAATTCTAAAAATCTTTTTAATTCTCTTCATAATTCCTTCTTAAGGTAAAGGCAGGTGAACCTGATAAACGGGGCAGCCAACAAATCCACCTGCCACCCTAGGATATTTTCCTGGGTATCCCAGTAAGGCTAAGCGAACCTAGCCCTACTGAGAATACTTTTTAGATTAGAATGTTGGTGTTACAAGACCAGTTCCTGAGATAACAGAAACTGCTCCTGGATAACGACCAGAAGTAAATGCTCCGTATCCGTAGACTACAGACTTGATTGTGAGTGAGCCTGCACCTGTTGCATCAAAGTTCAATGCGAATGGTGATCCTGCTTGCTCCCAAAGATGTAGTTCATTTGCATTTACGCAGTAGATACGATCTTCGTCTGAGCCTGCACCAGCGTTTGTACGAACATTTGCATCTGCAATGATAGGTAGACCCATCAATGAGTAACCTGAGTTACCGTAGTATGCTTGTCCTGCACCTGTTGCAGATGCATTCATTGGTCCGTTCACTGTTGGAACAACTAGTGGACGACCTGTTGAATCAGTTGCTGCAAGCAAGAATGCTAGACGGCGTGGGTGCATGATCCAGTGTGTTGGATTCTGGTAGACGCTTGTCTGTACCAATTGGTAAGCATCTGCCAACTTTGGATATAGTTCTGCCACTGTTGGTGATCCTTCTGTGAATGTAACATTGTTCTTTCCTGGTGTTGCATCAATACCAAGCATTGCACCTGATGTACCATCACCGTTAAGGATCTGGTTGTCAAGTGTTGTGTGCCATCCACGGATAAGATCCTGAATGATGAACTGGTCAATACCTGTTCCACGCTCAATTGCCTGCTTTGAGATATCCTGTTGTCCTGCGATTGTACGAACATTCACAGTCAATAGTGTATCGTCAGCATTTGTATTTGAGATAGCATCATTTTCTGCAGCCTGAATTGCTGTTGATGTACCTGTTGTCATGCGTGAGATATTTAGTGTCATACCTGCTGCTGGCAAAGCCATCTTGTTTGTTGCGAAGTCTGCTGTTGGGCGACCTGCACGAGCAAGTGGTGCTGCTAGATCAACAAGGTATTGTGGAATTACGAGACCAGCAAAGTTGCCAGTTCCTACTGAGCGACGCTCAACTTCCTCTTCACGAGTGTGACGAGCAAGACGCTCTTGTGCTGCATAGTCATTGCTGAACTTTGCTGCGAATGCATCCTTTACGAATGATAGTCCTGATTCTGGTGTGTATGTACGAGCCTCAGATGTGATCTTTGTTGTAGCAGTACCCTTTGGCATTACAACATCAGCGTATGCTGATCGTGCTTCTGATGCCTTTGTGTCTGCTGCTGCTTGTGCAGTCAACTTTTCAATCTTTGAATCTAGTGAGCGTGACTCTTCAACAAGGGTATCAACCTTTGCTGATTCATCTTCTGTAAGGTCTGTACGATTCTCTGCAGCAACTGCTTCAAGAATTGCGTCCATCTCTACCTTAACTGCATCACGGCGTTCAATTACTTTGTCTAAATAAGACATTTATTGTTCTCCTTTGTGAGTTTTGTGAGTTTGAGGTGGTGGTTATGGATTTCACGACGCTTACGGGTGTGAGCCTAACTCCGACTTCTACCTATCTTGTTAGATAGGAATATTATTTTATATTGTTTCTCTTTGCTTGTGCTAAACGAAGAGACATTGATCTTGGCATGTTATCTGGAAGGAAATTAAGAACTGATGGGAAATCTCCAACAATCTTTCCACCTTGTCCAGGAACATCTACTACATTAATAACATTTGTAGCAGAAAGTTCTAGTTCTTGTCCTTCAACATCTTCTAGTGGAGCAACAGAACCATCTTCCATCTCTACTTCTACGCCATTGTTACCAAGTAGTGTACCCATGACTTCTACAGCCTTCATGATATATTCATGACCTTCTGATAAGTCTCCAAATACGCTTTCTAATACTAGTAGTGAATCACCAGTTACTTCTCTGCCTTCTTTTATTTGCAAGATTGCTCTCTTAATTGCTTCTCTTGCTTCTACTGAAGTTGCAGTATATGCAGGATATGTGACGATTGATACATCTCCGTCAGCAAGGCTGACTTCTGTAAGAGTTCTTTCTGTACGATCCTTGCTCCAATTTTGGCGAATTACTCTAAATGCAAAGGACATTTGATCAACATCACCACGAGATACAAGTGTATATAGGTCTCTTGCTTCTTGTGTATTTGCTAGTTCTGCTTCAAAGTATAGTCCTGTTTCATCTTCGTATAATCTCATTGTCCCGTTTTTTGTTCTAGCCATAGGTAATCCTTCGTGGTTAGCCAATAAACGAACATCTGGTGTCTCTTGTAGTGTCTTTGAAAATGCACCAGGTGCAATCTTCTCAATAAACGGTAGTGGCAAGGAAGCCTCATTGAATACTGCAGCATAGCCTGCCATACGCATAGTACCGTCTTCTGCCTGTCGTGCTTCTATGTCTCTGACCGTAAAGGTACGGCGTTCTGTCTTCTTCATCTTGCTCCTTGCTTTATTAGTTTCATTATCTAATTGATCTATTTGTCTTTGTGCCCAATCTTGAGCAGCATTGTCAAAGTCTGCGTTGCCACCCCAAAGTAACCAAGCAACTAGTCCTGCTCCAGGATATTCTGAGTCTTCAGAATTACTGTTCTTTGGTGCTTGTCCATCTACCTTGTGTCTTGCGAACCAAGGTGCCATCTTTCTTACTTTGTTATCAGAGATACTGCCATCAGCCATCTCTCTTGCTTCTCTTTTAGTAGCATCAGTAAGTCCATCGCCACCAAAACCTTCTTCCAAGTAATCTAGTCCTCTTTGTGCATTATTTCTAATGAACTGTGGAACATTGTCTACAGGCATTATTCCTTGACCTCATCACTGTAAGCAGCCTTTGGATCTGTTGGATCAACTAAGGATACTTGCTGTAATTGTGCTGAAGGCAATCCTGTGTGAGTTAGTTCTGAGATATCTAGCATCTTAGCCACATCATCTGGATTGTATCCAACCTGTACCAAGATAGAGGCAATCTCAGCCTTCATCTTATCTCCAACAAGTGGTGCTTGTGAAGCATCAATGTTTTGTAGAGGAAGTCTGTATTGATCTCCTGGCTCACCAAGTGATGATAAGTCTTCGTATTGGCGTACATCGTTTAGTGACAAGAAACCTTCTCTTAGTCCCTTTGTGTATGCATCAAAACGCTCAATTGTAGTACCACGCAAAAGTGCATCAAGGTTAAAGCGAATAAATCCATCTGACTCAGGAAGTAGTGGAGATAGTGCTTGTTCTAAACGCTCTAGCAATGGACGCAATGAGTGTTGTACAAAACTAAGGTTCTGTGCTTCTACTGATGCGTAGGACATTGCTCCTTGTGTAGGATGACCTAGCAGTGACAATGGGACACGAAAAATTCTTGCAATATCTTCTACATTGAAGCGTCTGACCTCAATGAGTTGTGCGTCAGAGGCATTTAGTGATAGTGGCTTAAATGCTGCACCACCAGAAAGAATACCAACTTTACCAGACATGTATGGTCCAGAGTGTGATTCTTGCCAGTTACGAGCAATATCTCCTGCTTGTTCTGCGTTTAATTCTCCTGCAACTTCAATAACTCCACCAGGATTTGATGCATTACCAAAGTATGAGGCTGCATATGTATCAGAAGCCTGTGCAATACCAACAGACATACGGCAAGCACCAATTGGGCTTAAGCCATAGTGTGATCCTGGCATTCTAAATAGTGGAATGTGTAGAACTTCATTGCTTGTTAAAATTTGATCGTAGATGCCATTCTCTATATCTTTAATTCTATAGACAAGTGGCTCTCCTGGAATAGGTCTTTCAATTCTTACTTCATTAGGGTTTAATACATATAGTTCTGTTACTTCGTTATTGTCATCTCGTACCGTCAAAATAAATGCGTTACCATGTAGATGCATAGAAGTAATTACTTGCTCAATAAATTCTAGTCTTGTTGATTCTGGGTTTGGCTTATTTACCCATGCTGGAGTCTCTCCATAAACCGTTGTATATGAAAGACGATTGCGTCCTCTGCGTACATATGCACCCATTGGCAATGAAGAAATAGTATCTCCAAGTAGTCTTACGCAAGAATAAACGGTAGATGTACGAATAGCAGATTCTGTATCAACATATGTACCTGTATTGGCTACACCAAATAGAGGACGAGGTGGAATCAATGGAAGTATATATTGACTATTCATATCTCTGGCTTCTTCTGATGCCTTTAGTCTTTTAGATAGACTCATTTGATTACCCTTTTCCCTTAGTTAATTTTACCATGTGCTGATTGCTACTCGCTCCCAGGTATTTGCTGCTATGCAGATATAGATGTAGTCATTATCGTATGTAATTGTTCCTACGGTTCCCGTCGCAGATGCTGAGGCTGGAGTCTTTGTAGTTAATTGCAAATCACCATAAATTCTTACAGATCCAAGGTTTCCACCAGCAGAGTCAAACTTACCCTTGATTAAAGGTGTTGATGTAGTGCTGTTAGAGATATATAGATTATCAGATGTAGTTTCATTTACGCCTGCGTTATATCCAAGGAATAAGTTACGATTACCTGTTGTATTGCTTGCTCCTGCTCTATATCCAAGGGCTGTGTTATTTGTTCCTGATGTTACTGTTGAAATAGGTATACTGAATCCAGTACCTGTCAATAATCCTGCAGGTGCTACTGTATTATCTATAGTAAGAGTTGCTCCTGCTAACATTCCAATTCCAGCATTAACAAGTGTAACTACTGTTACAACTCCACCAGAAACTGTTATATCTACTGTTGGGAAAATCCACCATAGATCATTATTTGGATTTAAAGTAACTCCAGTATAAACTCCATTAGTATATCCAGACCCTGGTGTAATTGCTCCAAGGGTTGCAATAATAGATGTGTTGTCTCTAAGTGCTTCTCTACCAATTGCAACTTGTCCAGCACCTAAAACAGTTGATCTCAATGTTTGAGATCCCATTGCAGTATTTTGAGAACCAGTTTTACTTGAGTACATAGTACTTTGACCATTAGCAACATTACCATTGCCTGTTACATGATTTTGCATAGAAGAAACACCAACTGCGTTGTTACCAGTAGGAGTAGTTGCATATTGAAGAGCACTTGCTCCAATTGCAACATTGTTAGTACCAGTAGTCATACTTTGTAAAGTCTGTATTCCAATTCCTGTATTGGCATTACCAGTAGTATTTGCAGTCAAAGAAAATTGTCCAATTGCTGTATTGGCTTGACCAGTAGTATTTGCTTGCAAGGCATTTTGTCCAATAGCCACAAGTCCCTCGCCCGTTGTATTTGTCTGAAGAGCATTAGCACCAATTGCAAGGTTACCACCTACTGTATTAAGGCGTAGTGTATTAAATCCAATTGCAACATTTGATGCACCTGTTATATTGGCTCCAAGTGCTTGACTACCAATAGCAACATTGTAACTAGCAGTAGTATTTGCATCAAGTGCATCTTTACCAATTGCAACATTTTCACCACCAGTTGTATTTGCAACTAATGCTTGACTACCAATTGCAAGATTGTTAGCACCTGTTGTATTAGCATAAAGTGCTCTATAACCAATAGCAGTTTGATCACTTACTGTATTAACATTGAGTGCTTGACTACCAATTGCTATAGACCTTGATCCCGTAATATTTGCAACAAGTGAACTTTGTCCAAAGGCAACATTGTTAGAGCCAGTAGTATTTGCAAGAAGGGCTCCTCCACCGTAGGCAATATTTGCATTACCTGTTGTATTGGCTTCAAGTGCACCATTACCAACTGCCATATTTGCTTGACCAGTTGTATTTGCATAAAGTGCATTTAAACCAATTGCTACCATTTGTGATTCTGTTGTATTTGAATATAAAGCAGAACCACCAATAGCAACATTTCCAGCACCTGTTGTATTATTTAAAAGTGCATTTATTCCAATTGCAAGATTGTTATTAGAAGTTGTGTTGTTACCAAGTGCAGCATTTCCAATTGCAACATTTCCTGCACCTGTTGTATTATCTTGTAATGCTCCTACACCTATCGCTGTGTTATAACTTGCAGTTGTTAAAGAACCTAAAGCACCACCACCAACAGCAACATTATTATTACCAGCAGTTTGAGCACCAAGAGCAAAGTTTCCAATAGCAACATTTTCATCACCAGAAACATTGTATCGCATAACATCAGCACCAATACTGAGGTTGTTTCTTCCAGTTGTTGTTGCTACCTGTCCTCTAGAACCAATTGCTGTGTTCTGATCACCTGTAGTTAGATTTGAAAGGTTTCCAGAATTACCAATAGCAAGGTTACCAAATCCAGTACCAGTTCCGTTATTAATATCAATTCCATCAATTTGCATACCACTTGTAACTACTGGAGTACCAGCACTCATTACAAATGTATCACCTGTACCTGTTTGTGAGTTAATACTTGATGTACCCGCAGTTGAACGAATAGGTCCTGCTGTTAAATCTCCAGCACCTGTCGCTCCCGTCGCTCCTGTGGCACCTGTGACACCAGTTACACCTGTTGGACCTGTAGGTCCAGTATCTCCAGTGACACCTGTAGGTCCTGTAGGACCAGTGTCTCCAGTTACTCCAGTTGCACCTGTATCTCCAGTGACTCCAGTAGGCCCTGTAGGGCCTGTGTCACCAGTAACTCCAGTTGGGCCTGTGGGCCCAGTATCTCCAGTCACACCTGTAGGGCCTGTAGGCCCAGTTGCTCCTGTAACACCTTTTTCAGCAAAGAGTTCCCATTCAGTAGGATCGTTTGCAGGATCAGTGTAAACATTTGTTGTAACTACAGTGCTTACATAAGTATTACCATCAACTGTACTTACAGCAACAGTATCTTTTACATAACTTGCTGACACCCATAATCCAATAAAGTTTAATGTTGTGCCTGTGGCACCTGTGGCACCAGTTGGACCTGTATCACCAGTTACACCTGTAGGACCAGTATCACCAGTCATTCCAGTAGAACCAGTAGGTCCTGTATCGCCAGTAACTCCAGTAGGTCCAGTATCTCCTGTGACTCCTGTTGGTCCTGTAGGACCAGTGTCTCCAGTTACACCTGTTGGACCTGTATCTCCTGTAACACCTGTAGGACCTGTTGGTCCAGTGTCACCTGTAACTCCTGTGGGTCCTGTTGGACCAATATCTCCTGTAACGCCTGTGGGACCTGTAGGTCCTGTATCTCCAGTAACGCCAGTTGGACCAATGTCGCCAGTAACGCCTGTTGGACCTGTTGGACCTGTAACTCCAATAGGACCTGTTACGCCTGTAGGTCCAGTATCTCCTGTTACTCCTTGTTCGCCTGTCATACCAGTTGGACCAGTATCGCCTGTGACACCAGTAGGTCCTGTGTCTCCAGTTACGCCAACGGGTCCTGTAGGACCTGTCGCACCTGTTGCTCCTGCAACTCCAACGGCACCTGAAAGGTTTACTTGCCATGAATCAAATGTTCCTGAACCAACATATGAAGTTACACTAAAGTGCAAATCTCCTGTTGCTTGATCATATGAAATAACATCACCATACATTAAATTATTAGAATTGTGTGCAACGATAATTGTCTGACCAATTGAATAGTCAAGATACAAGTCGTTTGTTAATAGATTTACATCTACATAAGAATTAATTTCAATAGAAGTATCAGATGTTGTGAAGTATCTATCTCCATCTGCTCCTGGGTCTCCAGTTACTCCTGTTGGTCCAGTCGCACCAGTGGCTCCAATTGGACCTGTGGTTCCTTCTGGGCCTGTTGCACCTGTGGGACCTACATCTCCTGTCATTCCTGTTGCTCCTACTGGACCTGTTACTCCAGTTGGGCCTACATCTCCTGTTACACCTACTGGTCCAGTTACGCCAGTTGGTCCTGTTTGTCCAGTGTTACCTGTAACACCAGTTGATCCTGAAGGTCCTGTGCTTCCAGTTGCTCCTGTACTACCTGTTGCTCCTGAAGGTCCTGTTGAGCCAGTGGCTCCTGTTGAGCCAGTTGCTCCTGTAGAACCTGTTGCTCCTGTTACACCTGCAGGGCCTGAAGGTCCTGTTGAGCCAGTGGCTCCTGTTGGACCAACTGCTCCTTGTTGACCAGGTGAAGTAACTGTAACAACATTGTTGACTTCATCAACTGTAACTACATTTGTAACGGCTGTAACATTAACATTAGACATTGAGTGTCACCTGATCTCTTACTGTTACGCTACCTTGCATTAGTCTGGTGACAACGCCACCACTTGAAATCTCTAAATCATAAACATAAAATCCACCATCAATATCACCAGTCTGTGCTGTTGTGGCAGTTAAATTAAGTGTACCTGTCAAAGGTGTAATCACAATACCTGAACTTGGAGAAGAAAGAGTCAACACAGCATTATCAGCACCAAACTTAGGACGAACCTGCATACGAGCAGTAAATCCAGTTAGGTCAAATGGAGTGCCGTTATTGTTATCATAGACAACTGTGAGTGTCCATTGGGCACCTTGATCCATTGTGATATTGTATATACCTGCGATTGCCATGTTATTCCTTTTCCGTTACCCAGATTAAAAAGCCACCTAAAGCAATAAAACTAATTGGTGGAAATATTAAGAATAGTCCGTATGATGCAAGACTTACTCCAATAACTTCTGTTGTTAATGACCAATCAATTTCTGGTTTCTTTGCTTTCATGTTTCTCCTTATAGTGAATAGAATCTTGCTACAGGCTTTACTGGTACTGGCACTGTTGCACGATCATAAGAAAAGATTGCTGCTACGCAAGCGTCAATCTTCTTTTTACTGTTTGCTTTTTGAATCATAAGTCCTCTTGAGGAAGTCTTTGTCATAGAGTTTGCTACATGTCTGTTTAATGCTTCGTTGCCTGAGTGTGTAAATGAGTTATTCATCACTGCCTCGTAAAATTTAGCAGTTGCTGGAACCATTCGTTCTGCAGAGTTTGGATAAGAAACTACTGGCATACCTTCCTCATCAAAAAGCATAAATGTTCTTGAGTATCTTGCAGGATCAAACACAACTTCACGGATACTATAGTCTGGATTTCTATAAGCATCAATAATAGTTTGTTCTACTTCAGCAACAGGAATGAACCAGGTCTGATCTGCATCATCTGGTCTTTCCCAAATTGCAAGTATATCTAAGTGAGGCTTTTCTCCACCTAAATACCAGGCAACTATTGCTGTTGAGTCTCCGTTAAAAGATCCATCAAAGCCAAGTATAACATCTTCTTGTGGAATCTGTTCTCTGTTTTTAAGAGTTAGTGCATCCCAAGAATCAGTAGGTATCCAAGTCTGGGCTGAGTCAGTCCAAAGGTTTAATCTCTTGGTTTTAAATTCAGCCTCTGGGGTCAAAAGTGAAGCAGATTTCATATCTTCTGCAGATAGGATATCGCCATAAGATGGGTTTGCAATCTTCCAGTTATCTTCGTCTTTGTAATTAAGTTTTTCATCGCCTTGATACCAGGCGAAAAAGAAGGAAGGATCTTCAACCTCACCCTTTGCAAGTTGTACGCCTCTATTATACATTTGGAAACAGAGGGATTCTTTACCTGATGAGTCATACTTCGTTCCAGCAGTAGTAATTGCTACAAGCATTGGCTCTAAACGAGCACCCATAGAAAGCGACATAGTGTCGTATAGTTCTCTATTTGGCTGTGAGTGCAACTCGTCAAATGCCACAAATGTAGAGTTCAAACCTTCTTTTGTGAACGCTTCTGACGATAAGGCTCTATATACTGTGCCTGTGCCTGGATTATAAATAACATCTCTAAATGTTTGTAGTACGGCTGAGAGTTCTGGCTCTAACTCAATCATTCTCTTTACCGTTTTAAAAATAATCTTAGCCTGGTCTTTATCTGCAGCACATGAATAAATCTGGCCACCATTTACGCCAAGCAATAACTGTTCTAGTACTAAAGTAGCCAGAAGTGCAGATTTACCTGCTTTACGAGGAATACCAATCAAAGCACGACGATGTTTTAGTAAGCCAGACTCATCTTCTGCATATAAATTAATAAGCAGTTCTTTCTGCCAGGGACGAAGGACTAATTTCTCTCCTACATTACCTGCAATTGAATCTTCTGTAATACGACACAATGTTTCAGCAAAATCAATTACATCATATCCACGACTATTGACTTTTTCAAGTGCGGAAATTGGAGAGAGGTATGTTGGAGGCCATGATTTAATTTTCTCCATGATCAACCCTTATATGCTAACGAGAGCCTATCCTTTTCAAAATCAATGTCAATAATTTCTACTTGAATTGTGCTACTAATTGCAAATTGATCAGGAGTAAGTTTGCCCATTTTAGATCCATGGACTAAACCAGATACTAAACCAAGAGAAACAAATACTCCAAAATTAGTAATACCTGAAACCTTGCCTGTATGTACCTGGCCTACTTCCAATTTACTAAATTGAATCTTCTTATCTTCCTTTTGATCATTCTCAATAAGGGCTCTTCGTGAAATAACGATATTGCCCTTTGCTCTATCAAACTGGATAATCTTGGCATCTACAATTTGGCCAACATAATTAGCCAAGTCCTCTGTCTTATCAACATGGAATTGTGATGCTGGCAAAAATGCTCTTAGGCCAATATCTACTATCATGCCACCTTTGACAATTCTAGTAATTTCACCAGAGACAATTTTATCATCTGAATTCCATATGGCCTCAACAGAGTTCCATAGAATCTCAACCTCTGCCTCTTTAGTAGACAGGACATAGCCTTCGTCATCTAGGCCTATTACAGTAGCCTGTAAAACCTGGCCTATTGAGACGATATCTTCAATATCAAATAGTCTTTTGGCAGATACTTCCTTCTTTGGGATATGGCCTTCTGTCTTACAGCCAATATCTAGGAGTATTCCTTCACGATCAATCTGAACTACTGTTCCTGTGACAATATCGCCAACAAAGTACTCTTTCATTGACTCATCTATTGCTTTTAGGAAATCTTCTAGTGTTCCTATGTCGTTAGTTGCTATTTGTTTCATATTCTGCCCCTTGGTTATCTATGTCTTGTTCAAAAATCACTTTTGCACGATTCTGTCGTTTTTCTAACAATTTATCAATTGAAGTTGCTGCTCGTACCTCTGCAACACCTAAACGAGACCTTGAAACTGGATCAAATGCCAGTGAGGTCAGAGCATCTGTAAATGCTTTATTAATTGCCACATATGCTTTGGCATCTGCAGGCTCTGTAGAAATCATATAACGCTCTCTCGCTGCTTCATTTGCATCAGCAAGGTTTGCTGCATTCTTAACTGACTCAATATCACTAACAGGACTAAGCCAAGTAATGGCTATGCCCCAAGCACGATTCCATAAATCTAATCCAGAATCTTTGAGATTTTCTGGTGGTGCTGGTATTTCTTTAGCCATTGGCAAATGCGTAATCACATTTAAATCAGGCAAAGGGTGATTTCCAGGGTTTCCCATCAATCTTTTGAGTTCATTAGGCTTTGGTGGCCTTCCAGCCGTTGGTTGTGCCATTTTTGGTTTTTTCCTTTTCTACGAATTCCTTTTTGCAACATGGTAGACAAAACTTGTCCAAATGTCCAAATCTGATAATATTGCTATATTATACAGAACAG
>Ga0209086_10000562_pt1 | contig 32595 bp, 24 predicted proteins | sample M_130207_XF_Meta_FD_187312 | JGI IMG/M metagenome (GOLD analysis project Ga0209086, IMG submission 187312) | Freshwater microbial communities from Lake Montjoie, Canada to study carbon cycling - M_130207_XF_MetaG (SPAdes) (version 2) | ecosystem: Environmental > Aquatic > Freshwater > Lake... | reverse complement strand
CGGCGGGTGGCGCTGGATGCAAAATGAAATTTTTTTAAAATGGATCCAAAAGCATCCGTGAATCGGCTGTGATCGTTCGCGCGATTAGCATCAACAAACAGGCAAATTCTCTCAATGAATGTTAAGGCGATTCACTGGGCAGCCTTGGTTCCGAAGGGCAGCGACAACGAATCAACATCTGTGTTTCTCCCGAAATCGTATATGCAGCGACAGATGCTCCACCTACTAACACTCAATCGACCCGTTACGTTGGCAAAAGAACGACGGATGTGACCCCTGCCAAGACCTAGCTCGCACAATATGCCTTCGCACTTTCACACCAGCACGCCAGTCGCCGCCAGTGCGGAAACGATGTTCGACTTCCACAGCGATCCACACAATCTCACTGAGGTCATGCCGCCGACGTTAACTCTTGTTAGCCTGAAGACCGATGGGCCTGCTCTGGAAGGGCGCATGATTGAACTGCATTGCCGCGATTGGTGGATCATTCCGATGCGCTGGACTTGCCGGTGGAAGACGGTGCAGCGTCCGCATTTATTAGTGGATGAGATCGTGAAGGGGCCGTTCGCCTTATTTGAGCATGAACATCGCTTTGAGGAACAGGGACCGAGCAGTTGCATCATGCGTGACACCGTGACTTATGAGTGGGGCCGCTCCTGGTGGGGACGATTCGCTTCTGAGACGGGTGTGCGGCTCTATTTGACCTTGCTGTTCAAGTATCGGCACTACCGCACTCGGAAGTGGGCTGCGCGAAATGCAAAAACACAGCCCGCCTGATGGACATCACGCGCAAACTCGAAATCCTGGCTGACGCGGCGAAGTATGATGCTTCGTGTGCGAGCAGCGGCGCGGCGCGGAAGGATTCGCGGGGTAGCAAAGGCGTGGGATCCACGGGTGGATCAGGGATTTGTCATTCTTACACGCCGGATGGGCGGTGCGTCTCGCTGCTGAAGGTGCTGATGACGAATGCCTGTCTGTATGATTGCCACTACTGCATCAACAGGCGCTCCAGCAATGTGATCCGAGCGCGGTTCACGCCGGATGAGGTGGTGCAACTGACGTTGGACTTTTATAAGCGGAACTACATCGAGGGACTATTCCTCAGCAGTGGTATCATTCGCAGTGCGGATCACACGATGGAGCTGGTGATTGAAGTCGCACGGAAGTTACGCGAGGAGCATCACTTCCGCGGCTACATTCACCTGAAGACCATCCCTGAGGCCTCGCAGGCTCTCATCGCGCTGGCGGGGCGCTACGCAGACCGGATTAGCATTAACATCGAACTGCCAACGCAGCAGGGTTTGACGACGCTCGCTCCTGAAAAGAATCTGGCCCGCACGGAGGAGGCCATGGGGCACATCCGTGGAAAAATCGACGAGCGCCATGCGGAGAAGCGCAAGCCTGATGCCCCGAAGCCACCGCCCTTTGCGACGGGACAAAGCACGCAGATGCTGGTGGGCGCTGATGCCTCGACGGACTCGGTGATCTTGGGCTGTGCGGACAAACTCTACACGGCTCACCGGTTGAAGCGGGTTTATTACTCGGCCTTCAGTCCGATCCCCGAGCCATCATCGATTCTACCGCTGAAAGCACCGCCGCTGATCCGCGAGCATCGGCTATATCAGGCGGATTGGTTGCTGCGTTTTTATGAGTTCAAAGTGGAGGAAATCGCCTCCGCTGCTGCGCCCAATCTCGACTTGGCGCTCGATCCCAAGCTCTCGTGGGCGCTGCGGAATCGCGAGACTTTCCCTGTCGATGTGAACAAGGATCCGCGTGAAATGCTGCTGCGCATTCCTGGACTCGGGGTGCGCAATGTGGAGCGCATTTTGAGTGCCAGGCGCTACACGCGGCTGCGTCTGGCGGACCTGATTCGGCTGCGTTTGCAGATGAAGAAGCTGCTGCCATTCATCATCACGGTGGATCATCACCCTGCGAAGATGGGGTTGGATAGCGACTCGCTGCGGGCGAGATTTCTGCCGCCACCGGAGCAACTGGAGCTGAACTTCGAAGCAGCGCCTACACCAGCACCGGGTGACTTTCTTTCGGTGAGATCTGGGGAGCTGTAAGACCCCATGCGCACTGTCGTCATCAAGCCTGAGTATGAAGCCTGGCGCACCGTGGCCCGCCAGCTGCTGGCGCAGGCGGTGCATCCTGATGAAGTGCTGTGGTCAGATGATCCCCTGGAGCCTTCATTGTTCGGCAGCGTAGAGGCCGCGACTGAGACGCCTGCAGGCAATGCCATCAAAGTATCTGCGGCCTTTCTGGATATGGCTCGCAGCGCTGCGGCGCACACAGATTCAAAGCGTTGGGCTTTGCTCTATCGTGTGCTTTGGCGTCTGACTCTGGGTGGTGAGAGACATTTGCTTTCCATGGCGACGGACCGCGATGTGCGACAGGTGCAGGACTGGTGCAAGGCTGTGGGGCGCGACATTCACAAGATGCATGCCTTCGTGCGCTTTCGATTGGTCGGTGTGGATGCCGATACGGCCCGCGAGCAGTTCGTGGCGTGGTTCGAACCGGATCATCGCATCGTGCGATTAGCGACGCCGTTTTTTGAGAAAAGATTCGCTGGCATGGATTGGTCCATCCTCACGCCGTATGAGTGTGCTCACTGGGATGGCAACCGGCTGCATTTCACGTCTGGAGTGCCTCGCAGCAGCGCCCCAGATGAGGACGCACTTGATGATCTCTGGCGCACTTATTACCGGAATATCTTCAATCCGGCACGTGTCAAAATCAGCGCCATGCAGTCGGAGATGCCGAAGAAGTATTGGAAGAATCTGCCTGAAGCGCCGCTGATCGCTGGCCTTATTGCCGAGAGCGCAGCGCGGGTGCAGGGCATGTTGGAAACTGAAGAGCGTCCCGCGAAACTTGCGCCGAAGAATGCTTATCTGGAGTCGCTGCACCGCATGAACCAAGACGAAGCGCCATGAAAGGCGTGAAGAAACAAAACCTCCCGGCAAAGATCTGCGTGGTATGCGGGCGGCCTTTCACATGGCGCAAAAAGTGGGAGCGCGTTTGGGAAGAGGTGAAGTTTTGCAGCGAACGCTGTCGGCGGAACAAGGCCGGCCCTTAGCAGTGACTCATGAGCAGGCAAAGGCCCCTGAGACTCCATGCTGCGGTGCGCCACCAGTTGGTCGCGACGAGGCGGGCATGGGCGTGAGCATCGAAGCCTGCAGCGAGCTTGTCGTGCAAGGGGACTTGCACGAGCCAGGTGGAGATCCAATTGAAGGCTAGAGGCACAAGGCTCGCCAGCAGCCATGGATCACGAGAACCCGCGATGACAAGCCACGCTGCAGTGCCTATTTCAGCAAACATGAGCGGTGCTACGACCCATGTAATCTGCCGCGTGTAGCGCTGATGGTAAGCTACAAACGCCTCCCGCCCGAGCTGCGCGAACAACGGGTATTGCACGAGTTGAACGACCCAGATCAAGCCGACGAGCGCCCAAGTCGCTGCATGGTGAGATGTGACGAGCAGGTTCATGATCATGCAGGCACTTGGCTGAGCGCGGCGTAGTCAGGACGCTGCGCGGCATTGTCATGAATGAAGCGGCGCACGACGCGGCCGTTTTGAAGGAGGAAAACGCCAGGCATCTGAGTGCCATCACCCTCCAAGGCACCTGGATGATGACCTGAGAAGAAGGACTTCGCGCCACGCCACCAAACACTGAAGCCGAGCAACTGCGCGAGCTTGCCTCGTCGAAGGCCAAGTCCGCGATACAGACGACGCTCAGGGTCTGAAACGGCGGGCACATCACTGAGTCCATAAGTGGCGGTGAAGGCCGCGAATGACTCTGCGGTGCCCATGTGGACGAGGGCGAGTTTGGTTCCGTTTTTCTCGATCTTTGCACGCACGACCGAAAGGTCTGCCAGCGCTTCCCGACAGAAGGTGCAACCCGAGTGACGCAGGAAAACGAGGAGCACCGGATGCTGTTGCGAGAGTTCCGCGAGACTACTGCCGCTGGTTGTTTGCGCCTCGGCTAGCAGAGTGGATTCCGCTGGCAGGTGGGCATCATCGCCCTCGCTCTGATACTGGACCCAGGCGTGTTTCAAAATGAGCGCGAAGGGCACCCACCAGATGAGATCATTGGTGACACAGTTCAGCGCAAAACCCCACGGCAACTGACCCGTCCAAAGAGCCTGCACCATGCCGAGTGGTCCCATGACCTTCCCCAGAAAGCCCACAAGAACGATGGGCCAGTGACGCACGGGATCAAACGCAGCGATGGCATAACCGATGCCATACACGCCGACGATCATGCCGATGCATTGCCAGAACTGCGGGTAGTTTGGCTGCGGCATATCCAGCCAATTGAAAATGGCCCCAGGAAAAAGCACGGCAAAGGCACCCCAGAGAATGTTGTAAACTCCGGCGGCGAGTAGCACGGAGCGCATCCAGCGAGGTGGTGAAGCAGAGGTAGTCATAGGTTTCAAAAGTGATCAATGTGGGACGGCTTTGATGACAGCTTCTGCCGCAGCCCAGCCTGAGAGCGCCGCGCCTTCTACTCGTGGTCCGGCAAAGGCGTCTCCCGCCAGCACCAGCGGAGGCGCACTGCTCATGACAGCACACGACGATGGATCTGTTTGCTTGGGTTTGCTGAAACGCCAGCCGTGGACTTGGAACGATTTGATTCCCACACCCAACCATTCATCAGCGGCGGCGATCAACCTCCGAGCCGTCTCATCTCGATCCTGGTCCCAATGCGCGACACTGAACTCATCAGTCGCATGAATCGTGATGGCGGGTTCTGCTGAGACGCCTTTGAGCTGGTTGTCGGCGATCCAAGCAATAGGTCCCTGAGTCGGTGCAAAACCACCCGGCGGTGCCATTCGCGAGGGTCCTTCTAACACGGCCATGACCGCGAGACAGCGCTCGTATTGAATAGCCGAGAGACGCGTCTTCAAAACCGGTTCAAGCACGATCCCGCCCGCATCCAGAAGCACGAGAGACTGCGGCACTGGCGCGGTCAAAATGATCGCTTTGGCCAACCATGTTTCACCATCAGCCATGCTTATCGACCAGTGATCCGTCATCTGATGCAGGGCGGCTACCTGCTTCTCCTGAACGATCTCCAAACCCAAGGCCAAGTGCTTCGCGAGCGACGACATCCCCGGAGTGCCGCGCCAGCGTGCATGGCCATCGGCTTCAGCCGTGAATCCGCGACACCATTCAAGCGCAGCACCCGCAGTTTGAGCATTCTCGAGCACGTCGGCAAAGCGTGAATCACGCGTCGTGACGAACTGCGCTCCGTGATCAAACGTGGCCGCACCGATTCGCCGTGTCGCCATGCGACCTCCCACGCCTCTGCCCTTGTCGATTACGACAGCTCTACGTCCTCCCTTCTGCAAAGCCGCCGCAGCGGAGAGCCCGGTCATGCCCGCTCCAATGACTAACACATCGACGTTTCGGCTATGGGCGTTGCTCATTCTGAAGATGGAGTGCGGGATTGATCATTCGTCATCGACTGGGCCTTTCAAATGCTGCTCCAGCAGCTTGCGATGTTTGGTGACTCTGCCTGTGACACGCTTGCGCCACATGCGAAAACTGGAGGGCTTCAGCTCACGACGCATCACCTCAATGACCTGTCTCTCGGTGAGTCCCGTGCGCTCCTCGATTTGCTCGAACGTGGTGCGATCCTCCCACGCGTAGCGGATGATGCGGGAGGCTTGTTCAGTCGTGAGAGTCGTTTTCATGACAAGTTTTCTCGATGACTTCATCTTCGAGCAAAGTCTGAAAACGGATGCTCGCACTCAGCAGCGATACGATTCCATGTCCAGCTTGCACCCGATTCCTAATACTCGCGTGGCCTGGCACCACGGGACGAAAAGCCCTCCAGGAAACGAGTGCCGCTTGGCGGGTCAGGGGCGCAATTAGGTGCATTGGTTACAAATCGGATACTGCATTGGGACTTGCGACGTGAAGCGTCCACGCCAGTGCAGATAAACGCTCCGCACGCCCATTGAGATGCTGCGAGTGCGGCGGAGTCTTTTCGTAGTCCACATGCGTTTAGTGAAGGATCCCCTCCCTCCAACTCGAGTCCTGTGCCCATGCGAAATCTCATCCTCATTCTTGGCGACCAACTCAATGCCGACTCTGCCGCCTTCGATGATTTTGATCCTAGCCGTGATGCTGTCTGGATGGCCGAGGTAGCGCACGAGACCAGCAAGGTCTGGAGCAGCAAACCACGCACCGCCGTATTCCTGTCTGCCATGCGCCACTTTCGCGAGGCGCTTCGATCCAAAGATTGGAAGGTCTTTTACCGCGAACTCACCACCAAGGGCGGCTCATGGCACGGAACAACAGGCCCAGCAAAGAAGAGCAGCGCCGAGACTTTCACGGCTGCGCTTGCTGAGTCCACAGCTCGACTGAAGCCAGAAAAATGGATAATCGTCGAGCCTGGAGAATGGAGTTTGCGGGAAGAAATCCGCGCTGCGGCGGTAGCGGCAGGAATGGATTTGGAGATGCGCGAGGATCGGCACTTTCTTTGCACTCACGCTCAGTTTGCCGCTCATGCCGATGGCCGCAAACAACTGCGCATGGAGTTCTTCTATCGCGAAATGCGGCAACGTCATGCGGTGCTCATGGAGAAGGGCAAGCCCGTAGGTGGCGAGTGGAACTTTGATAGCGAAAACCGCAAGAGCTTCGGCAAAGAAGGCCCGCCACTCCATCTGCCGCCGCGTCGATTTGAGCCGGATGCCATCACGAAAGAAGTGATCGCGGTCGTGAATGAGCGCTTCGCAGCTCATCCCGGAGATCTCGCAGCGTTTGACTGGCCTGTCACAGCGGAGGACGCACAGATCGCGTTGGAAGACTTCATCACGCATCGCCTGACTGAGTTTGGTGATTGGCAGGACGCTATGTGGACTGCTGAGCCATGGCTCTTTCACTCGCGCCTCAGCGTCGCCATGAACCTCAAACTGCTCGATCCACGCAAAGTCATCGCAGCAGCCGAGAACGAATGGAAGCAGGGCCGGGCACCGCTCGCAGGTGTGGAGGGATTCGTCCGACAGATCCTCGGATGGCGTGAGTATGTGCGCGGCATCTACTGGCAGCAAATGCCCAACTACGTGGAACTCAACGCCCTCGGTGCTGACCAACCCCTACCCGCTTTCTATTGGACCGGTGAAACCGACATGGCGTGTATGCGTGATGCCCTTGGTCAAACATTGCGCCTCGGCTATGCGCATCACATTCAGCGACTGATGGTCACGGGCCTCTACGCGCTCATGTTCGGCGTGCGGCCGCGAGAGGTTCACGAGTGGTATCTCGCCGTGTATGTCGATGCCGTCGAGTGGGTGGAGCTGCCCAACACGCTGGGCATGTCCCAGCACGCCGATGGCGGCCTCATGGCCAGCAAGCCCTACATCGCCACTGGCAAATACATTCAGCGCATGAGCAACTACTGCTCCGGCTGCCGCTTCAATCCCGCCGAAAGCACCGGTCCCACCGCCTGCCCCTTCACCACGCTCTACTGGGACTTCCTCCTCCAGCACGAACCCGCCATGCGGAAGAACCAACGCATGGCCATGCAAGTGAGGAACCTCACACGTCTCGATGAAACCAAGCGCGAAGCCATCAGAGCCCAGGCGTCACAGCTGCGGCAAGATCACGCATAGACCTTCGCGTAACTTGAGGCTATCTGATCGAGGAAGACGTGCTGATCGGTGGCCCACCACTTGTTGGAAAAGATCTCCACCTCGCGGTGGCCAGTGAAGCCGGTGGCGTCCACCCAGTCGCTGATTTCGCGAATGTTGATGCAGCCTTCGCCCATGAGGCCGCGGTCGTTGAGGAGATCGGTGGTCGGAGTTTTCCAATCGCAGATGTGGAAGGCATGGAGGCGGCCGGTGCGGCCTGCGAGGTCGATCTGCTCTTTCAACTCGGGGTCCCACCAGACGTGATAGACATCGACGGCGATGCCGAGTGATTTAGGCGAGCCTAGAGCATCACAAATCTCGTGCGACTGGCGCATCGTGTTCACCGCGCTGCGGTCATCGGCATACATCGGATGCAGCGGCTCAATGGCGAGCTTCACGCCTGCTTGTTCAGCGGCAGGAAGGACGGCGGCGATGCCATCGGCGATTTGTTTGCGTGATTCGACGAGGCTTTGGCTAGGAACGGCGCCACAGACCAACACGATGAGCGGAGCGCCGACGGCGTGGGCTTGCTCGATGGCGAGGAGATTGTCATCAATCGCTGCCTGACGACCTGCTGCCGTAGCCGATGGGAAAAAGCCGCCGCGACACAGGCTGACGACTTCCATGCCGGAGTCGGCTGTCTGGCGCTTCACCGCAGCAAGGTCGCGACCCTCCAGGGCTTGCCTCCAAATGGTTATGCCGCTGACGCCACGCTTCGGGAACTCTACGAGGCATTGGTCGAGGTTCAGGGGCTTGGTGGTGATGGTATGGACGCAAAGTCGGCTCATGTGTGACTATAAGGGGCTACTTCTTATTGCTGGTAAATCAGTTCTTTCCGATCATCATCAGCGGGAATACCGATGGAACTCTACCAGCTCGAATACTTCCTCGAAGCCGCACGCCAGCGCAACTTCACTCGCGCCGCAGCGCATTTGCATCTCGCACAGGCGGCGCTGAGCGAGCAGATTCGTAAGCTTGAAGCCGAACTCGGCACGCCGCTCTTTAACCGTGGTCGCCGTGAGACGGTGCTCACCGCCGCAGGCGAAACGCTGCGCCAACATGCGGAGGCATTAATCGAACGGGCCGATGCAGCCAAGCGAGCCGTGCATGATCTCATTGGCCTGCGTGGCGGACGGCTCACGATTGGAGCCATCCCCTCGGTCAGTGCTTGTTTGCTGCCAGAAGCGATTGCGGCGTTTCGCAAACTGCATCCGCTGGTGGAACTCGCTCTCTTTGAAGGTACCTCGGAGGTTGTGGCGCAGTGGGTCGAGAGTGGGCGCGTGGAGTTTGGTATCGTACAACTGCCCACCACGAGCGGTAGCTTTGATGAGCAGCCGCTTTTCACGGAGCCTTTCGTCGCGCTCGTGGCGAAGACAAACCCAGCGGCCAAACAGAAGACCATCAGCCTCGCCAAGCTAGCCGATGAGCCGTTCATTCTCTATAAGGGCCGTGCCCGCGATACGGCGCTCACGGCTTGTCGCATTGCCGGATTCGAGCCGCGTATCGCTTGTGAAAGCAGCGAGCTGGAGACGATTCGTTCGCTTGTGGCTGCGGGACTAGGCATTGCCATCCTCCCACAGCTTGCCACACGAGAGCCCACGAAAGGATGTGCCGTAGTCAGGCTGCGTGACAATCCGGTTGAGCGTCAGGTGGCATTGTTGAGTCGCGCAGGACACACGACATCGCCCAGTGCAGGGGCTTTTCGTGAGATGCTGAAGAGTCATGGGTCGGTCTAGCAGAGAGATATTTGTCCAAAGTTCTGGTCTTATGTTCTAATGTCACTTTGCGATCGTTTTTCTGTCTTATGCCTCGATTCATCCTTCTTATTCTAGCCTGCGGCTTGCCGGTGACTCTGTGCCAAGCGCAGACTCCTATCAGACTGCCACCATCGCCTGCGGAGCTTGCCGTGGATCATGTGAAGCTGATCAATGCCCTCGATGCTGCGGCGATGGAGCGTGGGGCGGCGCTCTACAAGACACTGTGCATTGCCTGCCATGGCACGCCGGAGAAGGCGGGCTCGCTGCCGTTGTCGAGGGCGTTTTGGAAGGAGCCTTTTAAAAATGGCGGCGATCTTCACGGCATCTATCGCACACTGACGACAGGCCTCGGCCTCATGCCGCCGTGGACGATGCTGACGCCGCAGCAGAAGTATGACGTTGCGTATTTTGTGCGTGAGGAATACGTGAAGCCAACTAACGCGACGGCTTATGCGCCAGTGACAGAGGCCTATCTCGCGAAACTGCCGAAGCCGCAGGGCGAGTTCGTGGAGACCGCTGAGATGAAGGAGTTTCAAAAAGGACCGAAGTATCTGCGCATGGACTTTGGCCCCGCGTTGATGTGGACGCTGGAAGCTGCGCCAGGAAACATCGCATATAAAGGCATCGCTGTGCGCTTGGATGAAGGTGCCGGTGGTGTGACGAAAGGCCGGGCGTGGATGCTTTATGATCATGACACGATGCGGGTGGCTGCCGCATGGACGGGTGACAAGTTTGTCGATTGGCGCGGCATTGCCTTTGATGGATCTCATGGCACGCACACGAAGATTGTGGGTGAAAAAGCCTTGGTGAATCCCAACACGCCTGGCTGGGCCAATCCTGCGACGGGCAGCTATGAGGAGGCCCGAATCCTCGGTCTCGACAAAAAGCCCTACGGACCACTACCACGCTCTTGGTTGTGTTACCGTGGCATGACGCAGCACAGCAATCACATTACTTTGAGTTACAGCGTTGGCTCAGCTCATGTGCAGGAATCACCCGGTTGCGAAGTGAGTGATGGAAAGTTCGTTTTCACACGCACGCTCGAAATCGGTTCCTGCGACACCGCTCTCGAAATGCGCGTGGCAGATGAAAAGCAGCGCGTGACCATCAGTGGTGGAAAAGCAGCCAAGCTGGCCGTGGGAAGCGGGTTTCACGTGCTGCGAGTGCCTGCGCGCACAGAAACAGAACAGGTAACGGTGCGCATTCTATCGGATATCCAAGCGCCGACGGGCTTCGTGCCCATCAAAGCGGTTCAAGAAGATGCTGCGCCGCTTTGGGCCGTCGATTTGACGTCGCAATGTGGCTCCAAGATCAGCGGTGAAGGTGTTGAGGCCGACACGCTTGCCTTTCCTGATGCGGCAGTAAATCCCTGGCACACACAGTGGCGTCCCGGTGGACTTGATTTTTTTGCGGATGGCCGACGGCTCGCTGTTTGCACTTGGATGGGAGATGTGTGGATCGTTGATGGTCTGCTCGACCCAGCAGGCAAGCTGACGTGGCGCCGCATCGCTGCCGGTTTGAATCAACCGCTCGGGCTGAAGATCATTGATGGCATCATTCACATCACCTGCCGCGATCAGCTTGTGCGGCTCATCGACCGCAATGGCGATGGCGAAACGGATTTCTATGAGTGCCTTAACAGCGATCATCAGGTGACTGAGCACTTCCATGAGTTCGCGATGGGCCTGCAGACCGATGCCGCCGGCAATTTTTACTATGCCAAGTCGGCGCGCCATGCGCTGCCACCCTTGGTTCCACAGCATGGAACCCTGCTGCGTATCAGCCCTGATGGATCGAAGAGCGAGATCGTTGCCAATGGTTTCCGTGCCGCCAATGGCGTGAGCGTCAATGACGACGGCACTTTTTATGTCACCGATCAGGAAGGACACTGGACGCCCAAAAACCGAATCAATCTGGTTCGTGAAGGCAAGTTCTACGGCAATATGTGGTCCTACGGTGCTCCAGAAGACAAAAGCGATGCGGCCATGCAGCAACCGCTCATCTGGCTGACCAACGAGTTTGACCGCTCGCCCGGCGAACTGGTGCGTGTAACTCCCAGTTCATGGGCACCGCTGCAAAACAAGCTGCTCGACATCAGCTATGGCATGGGTCGTATGAACCTCATCCTGCAAGACGAGTCTGACGCTGGCCAAGGAGCCGCCGTTGCGCTGCCAATGCCGGATTTCCCCACGGGCGTCATGCGGGGTCGCTTTCATCCTACCACCGGTGATCTTTATACCTGCGGCATGGCGGTATGGGCCAGCAACAAGATTCAAGACGGTGGCATCTACCGCTTACGCCGAACTGGATCGCCGCTGCACCTGCCCATTGGCTGGCGCACCACCCAAGGCGGCATCACGCTCACCTTTAGTGACCCTCTCGAGAAAACGAGCGCTGAAGATATAACGCATCATACACTCAAAGTGTGGGACCTCCTTCGCAGTGGTAACTACGGCTCCAAGCATCTCAACGAGCATGCGCTAAGCATCACGAAAGCCACACTCAAGGAGGATGGCCGCACGTTGCACTTAACGATTCCAAATCTCGCGCCCACGCGCGGCCTGCAACTGCAATGCACACTAACAGGCGCAGATGGGAAAGGGTTCACCCGCAGCATTCACGCGACCATCTATCGGCTACAGAATTAGGCTTTGCTCACGCGCAGTAGTCGCGGAACAAACCGCCCATCATGCAGCCGAGCTGATTGCCGGGAGCGAAGTTGCCGCGTGTGTAGAGCACGATCGCGTAGGGTGTGCCGCGATGATAAAAGAATAGTGACTCGTGATCCCACTCGCCGTAATTGCCCGTCTTGCCGCCGATGTAGGTGATGCTAGCAGGCATGACCCAGCGACCAAGGCCGTATTGGTCGCGCCGCATGGCTTCGAGTAGCAGCTCGCAGCCGTAATCGAGCTTGTAGTTCACGCACCGCTCATAAAACTCGGCGTAGAAGCGTGGTGACTGCCAGTTGTTGATGATCTCGACATTCGGCAGGTTGTATTTCCACTCGAAGTTTCGCTCATCTTCCGGTGTGATGCGTGCGAGCAAATAGAACCAGGATGCGTTGATGCTCTGATCACAGGCATAGACGATGTTCTGGAACTCCTCGCGCGTGAGATTGCCGCGGCGCTTTTCCAGCAGCACAGCAGCGACGGCTGGCTTTGGCATGGAACCGCCAACAAAGAGCTGATCTGCTTGGAATTCGGCAAGGTAGCGGCCGGTGGCGAGATTTTTGACCGCGTAACCGATGCGCGGATCACGCCGATGCGCGCGATAAGTCTGCTCCATGCTAGAAGTCCACGGTCTGCCATGGGCGCTGTGTGCACGGAAGCGTAAACGCGCACCCGAGGCGAGGAAACGATTGTGATATTCCCACTGGGCCCGGGATCTGCGTGCGGAGACACCGAGCACCGAGCTGGAGGAAGCGGCGCAGCCTGCGAGTGTCAGCGGCAAGGCGGCCAAGGCACGTCGCAACCACTGGCGACGTGTCTCTGCAAGTGATGGAGGCACGGTTTCTAACATCAATGTTAAAATGGTTGATTCATGCCTAGTCGCTAGAAGCAAAGTGTCAGAAGATTGTTTCGTGCGCTCTTCAGGCGGGATGGTGGTTTTCCTGCGGCCCTGCTGGCACGCCTCCGGCTATGGAAAGAACTTCCGCCCGCCGCATGCCCTCTCCGACCAGCCGTCCCCAGTCCAATCTGCTCTACGCCACCGCATTTGCGGGTGCCGTGATGGCGGTGTTCGCGGTGGGGTATCGCATGGCGGGCTGGTCGTGGAGCGATGCCATCTACATGGTCGTCATCACGGCCTTCAGCGTCGGCTTTGGCGAAGTGGTGCCCATCACAGACCCGTGGCTGCGGGTGTGGACGATGGCGCTCATCGTCCTCGGCTGCACCGGCATCATTTTCATCACTGGTACCTTGGTCCAGTGGCTGACGGAATCACAAATTCAACGCGCCTTGGGAGGCAAACGCATGGAACACGAAATCGAGAAGCTTAAAAATCACGCCATCATCTGCGGTTACGGTCGCATCGGCAAAATGATCGCGACCCAACTCGAAGCAGGCGGCATTCCATTCGTTATCGTTGATCAATCACCGGAGCGTGTGGCCGAAGCGCGTGAAGCCGGCTGGCTGACTCATTTGGGTGAAGCGACGGATGAGCCGGTACTGCGTGCGGCGGGTGTGACGCGCGCTCGTGTGCTGGCTACCGTGTTACCGAATGATGCTGCGAATGTCTTCATCACCCTCAGTGCCCGGAACATGAATCCCGAGATCGAAATCATCGCGCGCGGTGAAGTGCCCTCTACCGAGCGCAAGCTGCGGCAGGCGGGTGCGAATCGCGTCGTGCTGCCCGCGCACATCGGCGCGGACCGTATCGCACATCTCATCCTGCATCCGAATGCGCGTGATTTGCTCGGCGGCAAAACGAAGTCGAGTATCGAGTTCGAGCATCATCTCACCGAGCTGGGCTTGGACATGGAGGAGATCGAGATCGGCCTGAAGTCCCCCTGGCTGCATCGCCGTGTCGGTGACGTTGAGAAAGAAGTCTCTGGCAGGCTGCTTGTGGTGGCGATTTTGCGCAAAGAAGGCGGTACCGACATGAATCCCAATCCCACCGCCATGCTGATGCCCGGCGATGCACTCGTGGTGATGAAGCGTGGAGTGGGGAAAGGGTGAGGCTCTCCATGCTCAAATCCGCCAGGCCCTTTTTTGATTAATGGAAACGGAAACTGCTGAAGGAGGAGAGGCCACGGTGGCCTTCAATTCGCTACCTTGACCACATGAACGTTCGGACGAGACTGGCAAAACCAATGCGGTGCCTTTTGAATCCGCATCGCCATGCAACCATGAACGCTACCAAACTGCTGCGGGTTTCGTTTCCCCAATTATTATTGGCAGCATCGTTGCTGTTTTTGGCTTTCCCCACAAAAGCCGAAGTGGAGGTTCCTGATGATCTCAGATTTATCTTCAACGAGTGGAACCACATGGATTTCCATTAACAAAAAGCGTGGCAGCACCAACTTCATGACAAGCCCAACATAGGAGGCCGCCTTTGTGATTTATTGTGGGAGTTTTATCGTGAAGGAGGTGATGAGGCTCTTGGTTCTGTAATTGGAGCACTCATGTCTCGTGATGACATTCCTCCAGTTCAGCTCAATAAGATCACGGATGAAATGCGGCGGCTGGCAGGCATGAACATCAAAGAGGTACAAAAAGTGGGAGTTCTAAACATGCTTTATGGCGTGCGTATACTCGAACGTTATCCCAGTTCTGAGCACGAGGATTTAGCTTTGCTGTTGCTTGACTCCGAGGACTCAGTCATCCGCAGCAATGCCGCCACCACGCTTGGTCGGATCGGAACCAAACGATCCGTCGAACCTATGCGAAAACATTATGATCCCTTTCGATACACTAAAGCCGCGCCATCCCACGAAGGACCGCAGATCTTTGAAGCTGAACAAATGTTGCTCGCTAGAGTGGCTGCAACGTCTCGCGCTGCAACGTTGTCAGTCGTGGCCGTGTTGACCTGCGTGGCAACGGGGCTGCTGTGGCTAACACTTAAAAAGCGGAGTTGATCAGTCTGCTGTGGTGTAAAAAGCTATGAAGCAACAACTCACAGCATATGCTTGCTGCATCTGCTATCCCGGCCCCGTGCCTACAACGAAAAAGGGACGCCTTGCGGCGTCCCTTCGTGGTTGATCGTGATGTGAGGCTTGGAGCGCGGATTACTGGCCGCCCGGACGCCACTCTTCGGTGGCGAACTTGAAGGCCTGCTCCAGACCGACGAGGTCGGTGCTGGGGCGGAGGGCTTCGAAGGCCTGGCTTTCCTTGGCGATGTCGGCTTCGCTGTAGTTCATGGCCTTGATGGAAAGGCCGATGCGGCGCTCCACCTTGTCCACTTTGATGACGCGTGCTTCCACTTCGTCACCCACGTTGAGCTTGTCCTTGACCTTCTCGATGCGGTCTTCGCTGATCTGCGAGATGTGCACGAGGCCGTCGATGTCGTCTTCGAGTTCGATGAAGGCACCGAAGCTGGCGATCTTCGCCACACGGCCCTTCACGACGTCGCCCACCTTGAAGCGGGTGTCGATGATGGACCATGGGTCGGTGTCGAGCTGCTTCATGCCGAGGCTGATGCGCTGGTTGGCCTTGTCGATGCCAAGAACCACGGCGTCCACTTCCTGACCCTTCTTGAGGAGTTCGGATGGGTGGTTGATCTTGCGTGTCCAACTGAGGTCGGACACGTGGATCATACCGTCGATGCCTTCTTCCAGCTCCACAAATGCACCGTAAGCAGTGAGGTTGCGGACGGCACGCTTCATCTGAGTGCCGATTGGGTAACGAGCGTCGATATCGTCCCAAGGATTGGTGTCGAGCTGGCGAACGCCGAGGCTGATCTTGCGCTCTTCCTTGTTGATGCCAAGGACAACGGCGTTGACTTCCTGACCCACGGTGAGGACATCGGAAGGACGGGCGATGCGCTTCGTCCAGGAGAGTTCGGAGACGTGGATGAGGCCTTCGACGCCTTCTTCCACTTCCACAAACGCACCGTAGGCGACGAGCTTCGTGACCTTGCCGTGAACCTGATGGCCGACGGGGTAACGGGCTTCGATGTTTTCCCAAGGATTGTTCTGAAGCTGCTTGAGACCGAGGGAGACGCGTTCTTTCTCGCGATTGACCTCAAGAATCTGCACTTCGATTTTCTGACCGATGCCGAGAAGCTCGGAAGGATGGTTGAGGCGGCCCCAGGACATGTCCGTGATGTGGAGGAGACCGTCCATGCCGTTGAGATCGACGAACGCACCGAAGTCGGTGATGTTCTTGACGATACCGATGACTTTGTCGCCAGGGGTGACGCCATCGAGGAATTTCTGACGCTGTTCGGCACGCTCGGCTTCGATGACTTCGCGGCGTGAGAGCACGATGTTTTTGCGCTCGTCGTTGATCTTGACGATCTTGAACTCGAACACCTTGCCGACGTATTCGTGGAGATCCTTCGGCGGGATGATGTCGATCTGGGAGCCGGGGAGGAAGGCTTCGACACCGACATTGACCATGAGGCCGCCTTTGACGACACTCTTGATCTTGCCTTTGACGAGACCGCCGTCTTTGAAGACGGTGTAAATTTTTTCCCAGTTCTGGCGGTGTGCGGCCTTCTCCTTGGAGAGGACGACCATGCCTTCGTCGTTTTCGAGGCGCTCGAGGAGGACTTCGACCTCATCGCCAACCTGGATGTCTTCGTCTTCGAATTCGTTGGATGGGATGGCCCCTTCGGACTTGTAGCCGATGTCCACGAGGACGACTTGCGGTTTGATTTCGAGGATCTTGCCTTTGACAATGGATCCTTCGGAAAGTTCGCGGAACGATCCTGCGATCAGTTCAGCGAGAGTTGCTGTGGCACTCATTTAATGTTGTTACGGTTGCGAGTGTTTAGGATGAACCGCACGTGCACCTCCACTCCTGAGGCGTACTACGGGCTTTTGTCCCGCAGCGCCAATAGGCTCCCGGACAAGAGGGCCGCCATACTCGGGAAAATACGGCCTTTGGCAAGGAAGAAGATGTGGCTTTTAACCGACTGCGGCTGTCGCTAGGACGACCTCGAACACTGTCTCATCGTCCTTTGAGCTGACCAGCCGCAGCTCGGCACCGTTGGCGCGGGCAAGTTCGGTGGCGATGTTAAGACCGAGGCCGAAGCCGTCGGTTTTGCGGTTGTGGGCCTGATCGCCACGGAAGAAGCGCTCAAAGAGGCGCTGCTGATTCTCTGCGGAAATGGCGGGGCCGGTGTTGGTGACGGTGAACGAGATTTGCGCGTTCTGTTGCGAAAGTTGCAAGTCCACACGGCCGTTCGGGCGGTTGTATTTGATGGCGTTGCTGAGGAGATTGTGAAACACCTGCCGCAGCAGCGCACGATCGGCATGCACTTCGATTCCAGGCTCCAGTTGATGTGCCAGAGTCAGTCCGGCCTGCTCGCAGAGGATTTCGGCATCTTCGATGAGGCGTGCGAGGTCGGCGCTGAGGTCGTAAGGCTCAGGATGTGTCGGCAGACGACCCGCGTCGGCTTGAGAGAGTAGCAGAAGGCTTTGGGTGATTTGTTTGAGGCGGGTGGCTTCTTCAAAGAGTGAAACGAAGCGCTCATGCTCGCTGCTACCCGGCTTGGCGTGACGCACGGCATCGTCAAGGTCAGCGAGCATGATGGCCAGCGGGGTTTTGAGTTCGTGCGAGGCATCAGCCGTGAAACGCACGGCCTGCTGGAAGCTGCCTTCCAAGCGCTGCATCATGCCGTTGAGAACATCAATGAGTTGGGCGAATTCGCGGTTGTCATCCCTTTGCACCGGGATGCGTTCGGCGAGATCGCTGGCAGTGAGATGCTGGGCGGTGCCGACGACGCGTTCAAGCGGGCGCATGGCGCGTTTGGAGGTCCACATGGCGCCGAGGCCAGCGAAGGCGAGGCCAATAATACCCGCACCGACATACCACTGTGCCATGCGATTGATCTCCGCATAGTAATCGGTGAGCGAGAGGCCGACGAAGATGGTGTAATCTGGGCTGCTGAAGGAACCGAAGCGCCAGTCGATGCCGCCGGAGCGTGCGGTGAAGGTGGTTGGCTCCCGTATCATGGGCATCTGTGGACGGAAGGACTGGCCGCGTTCTGGGGGCGGCAGTTCAGGCGGAGAACTCAAACCAGGCGGGAGACCGAGCAAATCATCAAATTCTCTCTCACGCCGTGGCCGCCGTGCTCCTGGTGGGCCACCGCGTTCGCCTTGTTGCGGCTGTGGCGGCACCCGGCTGATTTCTTCCGCCGTAGGAAAGCAACTGCGGAAGTAAACATCGAGATCCTTGGGCGCATTGGGTGTCGCGAAGATCGTTTTGCCCTGACGATGTTCTTGAACCACAAGCACCGCTTGCGCCGATTGCGAGTGCGAGGTGCCAAACACGAGATCGGAGATGGTCTTGAACTCCTCATCCGATGTGTAGGGATCAATGCGGTTCCACACGCGCTGTGCCGGGGCGATGATGCGGTCATCGACGCTGCGTTCGAGGGTTTGACTGGCATACCACCATGCGGCGCTGCCAAACGCCGCGACGAGCGCACCAGCGACGAGCATCGTCTGCAACGCTAGACGAAGACGGAAGCTGCGGGTGTTGGCGGGAGCGTTCATGCGGAGAACGCGGCGAATCTCACGCGGAGAGTGACGGCACGCACGAAGATAAATGGCTTTTAATGATGAGCCACAGGATGGCGTCATGTCTCGCGGCTCCAATACCTGCATGAACACCATGCCTGCCGCCAGTTACACGACCAACTCCTCCACTCAGGCCGATGCCGCCGCGCTCTACCGTCGCCACTGGCCGGCGTTGTGCGCGTTTGCACGGGCCAGAGGCTGTGAAACGCACGATGCAGAGGACGCCGTGCAGGAACTGTTTGCCAAACTCGTGGCTCAGGGCCAACACGAACGCGCTGCTGCCATCTTTGATCACGGCGAGCAGGCAGCTTTTTTGTTTGCACGCCTGCGCACCCATCTGATCAAACGCTGGCAGCACCGCACGCGCCAGCGTCGCGGTGGCGGCGTGGTCTGCTTCTCACTGAGCGATGAAAATGGTGAGAACATCGACGTGGCAGATGCCCATCCGTCCCCTGATGGTGCACTGGATCGTGACTGGGCCAGGGGAGTGATCGAGCGCGCACTGCATGCCTGCAGCCAGGAACTGCGCGCGCAAGGACGTGGCGAAGTCTGGAACAGTCTGGAGGAAAGCATCGTCCAAGGCTGCCGCGTAGCACGTCCGCAGAGCGGTGCCCTGCGCACGGCCCTGCACCGTGCCAAACGCCGCCTGCGCGCCCTCATCCTAGCGGAATGCCGCGAAGACGAACACACTCTTCACGCCGTGCTGGCATAAAGGATTGGCTTAGCTGCACGGGAAGTGCTGAACATTCACGATCTTGGAGTGTCTGGTATTGGGCGACCACCAACGCTATGCCTTATGGCATTGACGCATTTGGGCTGGTGCGGTTAGTCTGCCCGTCTTTTTCTTTCCAGTTGATTCAACCTCATGGCCTTGTGTTTTTCTTCCCTTAGGGATCTACGTCTTCTTGTCGCCACCTCGTGTCTGCTGCTGTTCACCGCAGCAACACAGGCCTTTGTACCAAACGCCCCCACGGCTCTCGGCGGAGCCATCCAAAACACCACGACTGTTTATTTTTCGTTCGATGATAACTCCACCAATGAAACTGGATGGGACATTCTTGTGAACGGTTCGTCGCATATCCAGGTGCTCTCAGGTGACACCAATCAAACGAATGCGACCACCGCCGGTACCGGAAATGTACTGATCGCTCTCGGCCTTAGTACAGGTGGTAGCGCCACCATCCAGATCGCCTCCTATGCTGGCAGCGCCACCGTCGGAAACATATCCGCTTACACCAACGCCATCACGATCACGAGTGCCGATTTCAATACTCCGGCCATCGCCCTAGTCACCAACACCAATGAGACCGCCGTGAGGCTTGCCATTGTGGACAACGCCTCCGGAGAGGCCGGGTATTTCTATGAATATCGCGTCCCACCGGCTGCCTTTGCCTCGGGCGGCAATACCGGGCCCAGCGTGTCCAATGTGAACTTCCCCGGCCTCTCGCCAGGCTCCTCCTATGAGTTTCGCATTCGCGGTTTCAAAGGCACTGCCGGCAGTCCCACGAGCCTCACACCCGGCTACTCAAATACCTACGCCATCAGCACGCCATTCACGGCTCCCACGGGTTTCACGGCCACGGTGCAAAACGACTCCACGGTACTCTTCACCTGGGCTGACAATTCCAGTGCGGAGACCGGCTATGAAATCCAGTACAGTATCGCCTCAGCGAATAATTTCAAGAAGCTCGGCACAGCCAGCGCCAATGCTACGAACATCACCTTGGGCGGCCTCAGTCCGGGGCAGTCCAGCCTCAGCCCCGGCCAGTCCTATGATTTCAAAGTCCGCGCCATTTTTAACAACGGCATTGATGTCAGCAGCTCGGCCTTCTCCTCGGTGGTGACCAGGTCCACCAAGGACGGTTTCACCAGTGCGACCTACAAGCAGATCCCCTACAACCAGTCCTTCATCTACCAGGCCGTGGTCACCGCGCTTTCCTCGCGCAGCTCATGGAACATCACCGGACTGCCCGCCGGACTCACCTTCAGCAGCACCACTGGTCAGATCACCGGTACCCCGACGGTGACCGGGGTTTTCAATTGCCCCATGACCGCGACGTTCGCCAGCGGAGCGATGGCCAGCACCACCCTGACTCTGCGCGTCGTGCTTCCACCCGTTGCCGCCACGTCCATATCGGCTCAATCCGTCATTATTGGCGGCAACGCCTCCATTCCGCTGTCAGACAAGTTCACCGACCCCGATACCACGTCTGCTGCGCGGTTGGTCACCAACCAGGGTACCATGGACTTCATTCTTTATGACACGACGATATCGACCCAGAACGCGACACCGCTCACGGTGGCCAATTTCCTAACTTACATTCGAAACTTCGGCGTCTTAGACACAACCAACAAATACGATGGTGCCGTCTTCCATCGCTCCATTCCGGGCTTCATTGTCCAAGGCGGTGCCTTCAAAGTTCAGTCATCGCCGAATAACTTCTCCTCGATCACCACATCGCCGTCACCCACCAACGAACCGGTCAATTCCAATTCCCGTGGTACGGTGTCCATGGCCAAACTGGGCGGCAATCCCAACAGCGCGACCAATCAGTTCTTCGTCAACCTCGCTGATAACAGCGCAATTCTTGACGGCCAGAACGGCGGCTTCACCGCCTTCGCTCGCGTCGCCGGCAATGGCATGACTATAGCAGATGCCATCGCTGCGCTGCCGACCGTCGATTCCCTGGTCAACTTTGCGGGTGTCTCCAACGCCTCTCTGACCGATTGGCCTCTCGCCAGCGCCAGCACGGTGATGGACACGACCAAGGTGGTGTCCATCACCTCGGCCACCAAGAACGTGCCTCTCATAAGTTACGCCATCACCGGCAACACCAATTCCTCCGCCGTCACCGCCAGCATCAATACCGTGGTGGACGGCTCTGGCAACAGCAGCAGCAGCGTACAGATCAATGGTGTCGCCGGCGGCCAGAGCAATGTGACGGTGACTGCCACGGACTTGGATGGGAACTCGGTATCCCAAACCTTTGCTGTGACCGTGGCTCAAGTGCCTACGGTCACGACAGCGACGAGCGCGAGCATCACCGCCACGAGTGCCACGCTGGGCGGCAACGTCACCAGCGATGGCGGCGCTACGATAAACGAGCGCGGCGTTGTTTATTCAGCCACCGCCACCAACAACAATCCCGCCATCAACGGCACCGGTGTGACGAAAATCACTGCCAGCGGCACGACGGGTGTATTCACGAGCTCCGCCAGCGGCCTCGCCCCCGGCATCGGCTATTCCTTCAAGGCCTACGCCATCAACAGCATCGGCACGACTTACACCTCGCCCGTGTCCACCTTCACCACCAACACCCAGTCACCCACGCTTACCACTCCCGCCAGCGTCAGCATCACGGCAACGAGCGCAATACTGGGCGGCACGGTCGCCAGCGATGGCGGCGCTACGATCACCGAACGCGGTATCGTCTATTCAGTCACCACCACCAATCCCGATCCATTGATCAACGGCTCTGGCGTGATCAAAGTCACCGTCGCCGGCACGACCGGTGTGTTCACCGCAAACGCCACCAGCTTGGCCCCCGGCACTGGCTATTCATTCAAAGCCTATGCCATCAACAGCGTTGGCACGACTTACACCACTCCTGCGGCCACCTTCGCCACCACCGCTCTGGCGCCTACGGTGGCGACAGCCACTAGCGCGAGTATCACCGCCACCACTGGGACACTTGGCGGCAATGTCACCAGCGATGGCGGCGCGGCGATCACTGAGCGCGGCGTTGTTTATTCAGTCACCACCACCAATCCCGATCCATTGATCAACGGCTCTGGCGTGATCAAAGTCACCACTGCAGGTACGACCGGCGTGTTCACGGCTCCGGTCACCAGCCTAGCGCCTAACACCGCTTATTCCTTCAAGGTTTATGCCATCAATAGCGTCGGTACCACATACACCACTCCGGCAGCTACCTTCACCACTAGCACACAGGCACCCACGGTGATCGCGGCTACCAGCGCCAGCATCACCACCACGACGGCAACGCTGGGCGGCAATGTGACGAGCGATGGCGGCGCAGCGATCACGGAGCGCGGCGTCGTTTATTCAGTCACCACCACCAATCCGGATCCATTGATCAACGGCTCTGGCGTGATCAAGGTCACCGCTGCAGGCACGACCGGCGTCTTCACCGCAAACGCCACCAGCCTCTCTCATGGCACTGGTTACACCTTCAAGGCCTATGCCATCAACAGCATCGGCACTACCTACACCTCACCCGTCTCGACCTTCACGACTAGCACGCAGGCACCCACGGTGACCACCGCCACCAGCGCCAGCATCACAGCCACCACCGCAACTTTGGGCGGCAATGTCACCAGCGATGGCGGCGCAGCGATCACGGAACGCGGTGTCGTCTATTCCGTCACCACCACCAATAGCGATCCAATCATCAGCGGCACGGGTGTCACCAAAGTCACGGCCACAGGCACGACCGGCGTCATTATCGCTCCCGCGACCAGCCTCTCCCCCGGTACCGGCTATTCATTCAAAGCCTATGCGATCAACAGCGTCGGTACCACCTACACCTCGCCCATCGCGACCTTCACGACCAGCACACAGGCACCCACTGTAACAACTGCCAACAGCGCGAGCATCACCTCAACGACTGCAACGCTTGGCGGCAACGTCACCAGCGATGGCGGCGCGTCGATCACCGAACGCGGCGTTGTTTATTCAGTCACGACCACCAACAGCGATCCGATCATCAACGGCTCCGGTGTTACCAAGGCCACGGCAGCAGGCACGACCGGCGTGTTCGCCGCAAGCGCCGCAAGCCTGGCGCCTAACATCGGTTATTCGTTCAAAGCCTATGCGATCAACAGCGTGGGCACCACTTACACCAGCCCCGTGGCCACGTTCACCACGTCGGTCATGCTGCCCGGTGCCACCACCTTGACCGCTACCGCAGTCAGCTCCACTGGCGCGACCTTGAACGGCACAGTGAATGCCAACAACAGCACCACCACCGTGTCCTTCGACTACGGCACCTCTAGCAGCTACGGGACCAATGTGGCCGCCACTCCTCCCACCGCCACTGGCAGCACATCCACCGGCGGCAGCACCGCTTTGACCGGTCTCGCTCCGGGGACTACCTATCACTTCCGCGTCAACGGCACCAGCACGGCAGGTACGACCAATGGCACGGATGTCACCTTCACGACCTTGAGTTCCCTGCAAAACTGGCGCCAGACCTACTTCGGCACCACCGCCAACACCGGCAATGCCGCCGATAGTGCTGACTTGGACAAAGATGGCATTCCCAACCTGATCGAGTATGCCCTGAACCTCAATCCCACCACGTCCAGCAGGCTCTCATTCACCACAGTGGTCAACGGAGCGAACTTTGAATACACATATTCTCGTGGCACAGCAGCAGTGAACGCCGGTATAACCATTAACGTTGAATGGAGCAACACCCTGGCATCCGGAAGCTGGAGCAGTGCGGGGGTGACTCAAAATGTACTCAGCGATGACGGAACTACTCAGCAGGTGAAGGCGCTTATTCCGATCAATAGCGCCCCGGCTAAGTTTGTTCGCCTCTTGGCCACTCCACCGCCGTGATGATTGAGAATCGCACGATCAAGGGGACACTGCCTTAGCGAAAAATGCCACGCTTTGGTGGTGTTGGTGCTTCTTGCTGTTTTTTCATTTCTTCGGCCCGCATTTTTTCTGCCGTGTCTTTATACCAAAGCGGTCCGTTGACTTTGAAGTTGTAGATCAGGTCGCGGAAGTCGGTCATGAGGCGCTGGTCGTTCATGAGGGCACCGAGTAGGCCTTTGCTTGACGAGATGTTGGCGGCAGCCATGGCAAAACTGTCTGCGGCTTTTTTGATGGATTGCAGCGATTCATCGGCCGTGGTCATGACTTTGTCCGCCTTGACGATGGTGGGCTCGAGTTTTTTACTGGATTCTTCAATGCTTTTGGCGGCGTTCTTGAAACTGGTGGCAGCGTCCTTGAGTTCTGTTAGTGCGGTTTTGAGGGTCTGGGAATTTTCGTCGCCCAGCACCTTTTCATCGACCCGCTTGAGGGTGCTGTGAAGATGCTCCATGCCTTCAGTGAAATTCTGAATGGTGGGATCGGAAAGCGCTCCTTTATTGACCTTGCCCATGGCTTCCTTGATATCTTTGAGGGCGACTTTCACTTCGTCGAGCACGACATCGACTTTTTCGCCGACAGACTTGGCGGTGCTTTGCAGGTCATTGAGGCCGCTGGCTTTTTCGCCTTCGATGATTTTGTCGTAGTCGTGTGGCAGGAAGACATCGGTGAGTTGGCCGCTTGGTTTGATTTCGACGAGGGCATCTCCCATGAGCCCGGCGGAACCAATGCCAAAGGTGGCGTCAGCGGGGATTTTTACGTCTTTGAAGAGTTCGAGATCGATGATGACGCCGCTAAAAGTTGGATTGAGGACAGGTTTTTTGTCCACTTTGCCAACGCGGGAACCGCCGAGGAACACGGGCGAGCCTTCCTTGATGCCGGAGGCGTTCGCAAACGCGACATGCAGGTGGTAGGTGTCCTTGAAGACTTCGCGCACGCGTCCAAACTGGAGAATGAGGCCGCCGAGGAGGAGCAACCCGACGAACAGGAAGAGTCCGACGAGAAGTTCGGTTTTTTTGTCGCTGTCGATCATGGTGGTGGCTGGTGAGGGTGAAAAAAGGAATATTTAGCCGGTGACGTCGGAACGGCCATTGATGAAGTTTTGCACGATGGGGTCAGGTGAGGCGCGCAGCTCGTCAGGTGTGCCGAGAAAGTGGATCTTGCCGCGGTAGAGCATGGCGACGCGGTTGGCGATCTTGAAGATGCTGCGCATGTCATGAGTGACGATGATGGAGGTGACACCGAAGCGGCGTTGCATGCGCAGGACCATCTGGTCGATGATGTCGGAGCCAATGGGGTCGAGACCGGAGTTTGGCTCATCATAGAGGATGCACTCACTGCGGCAGATAATGGCGCGGGCAATGCCGGTGCGCTTGCGCATGCCGCCGGAGAGGCTGGTGGGATATTTGTCCAGATGTTCGGCGAGATCGACAGCCTCCAAGGCCTCCAACACACGCTGCTTGATTACTTTGCGGTCACGCACGCCACTCTCCCAAAGCGGGAACGCCACATTTTCCTCCACCGTCATGCGATCAAAGAGAGCCGCGCCTTGGAACAGCATGCTTACTTTCTGCCGAATGGGAGCCATTTCGCGTTCGCGCAGGCGGTTCACATGCATACCCGCTACAAAGACATCGCCTGAATCCGGTCGTATGAGGCCAATGATGTGTTTCATCGTCACGGTCTTGCCTTCACCGCTGGGGCCGATGATGCAGAGCGTCTCGCCGTGATAGAGCTTGAGATCGATGCCGCAGAGAATTTCCTGGCTGCCAAAGCGTTTATGAAGGTCCCTTAGTTCAATGAACACCTCGGCGTTGCCATTTGGAGCGGCGGGTGGGTTCGTGCTGGCGCTGGTGAGTACGGCCATGGCTAGACGCTTCCGATCGGGAAGACGTAGTTGAGCAGGATGGAGAGAAAGAAATTAACGATGAGAAGAACGAGCGAGGAGATGACGACGGCTCGTGTGGTCCCCAAGCCAACGCCGACGGCACCATTTTCCGCTGCCAATCCTTGGTGGCATGAGATGAGAGTGATGAGCATTCCGAACACGAATCCTTTGATCATGCCGATGGAAAGATCCTCCATATTCGTATGGTCAAGCATGTGGGTGAGATACCAAGCCGAGGGCATGTCGTAACCGAAACTGGTAACCAAGTAGGAGGCGATGAGACCAAAGGAGATGCTTTCTGCCACAAGGAAGGGCATGGAAATCATCATGGCCAAGAAGCGCGGAAGCACGAGGTAATCGACCGGATGCACGCCCATGACTCGTAAGGCATCGACCTGCTCGGTGACTTTCATGGTGCCGATATCGGCGGCCATGGCAGCCCCGACGCGCCCCGCAACCATCAATCCGGCCAAAACCGGGCCGAGTTCGCGACATAAGGCGACGGAAACCACTGCGCCGACGGTCGTCTCGAAGCCAAAGTCTTTGAATTTGGCGTAGCTTTGAAAGGTGAAGACAGCTCCTGTGAATGCGCCTGTCACGATGACGACCGCCTGCGATCCATAGCCGATGGCGACGATCTGCTCTGCCACAAGGCGCAAACGCCACACTCCCGAACGTACGGCAATCATTAACTCACCCATCAATGCAGTGAGCTGCCCGAGATAGACCAGAAAACGTAGAAAAGTGCGACCCGGTAGAGCCAGCATGCCGGAGGGAGAATTCATCACCTTCAATCATGGCATGTTGTGACCCGAAGGCAAATTACGGAACTGTTGAGCAGGAAATGAAAAGCCCCGTCTGGTGTTCATGCCAGACGGGGCGAAGATGGGAGATCAACATTTAGCTAGGCGGTGCCTTACTGTGGCGGAACCCGGAAAAGCTTGCCGGTGTAGGGGCATTTAACTTCCATGCCAACGGGCAAACCGGTAACGTCCACCAGCTGATGTTTGGCCGCAAAGGGGCTGTTCACGAATCCTGGACGTCCGGCGATCGGAGCGCCATAAGGCAGCTCAGGACCAGGGCTTGGGGCAGAAGTGGTCACAGGTGGAGCAGATGGTGCGGGATTGTTCATCGCAGCCACATTGCTGTTTGGAGCAACTGGGGCGGTGCGAGGACGTTCTGGAGCCTCAGAAGTCTTCGCGCGATTTGGAGTTGTAGCAGAAGCCATATTTGAGGCGGTCACACTGCCAGGCACCAAAAATGGACGTTGTGTGTATGGGCAGACCACCTTGGACCCTGCGGACATTCCACGCACATCGACAAGACGAGGCGGGTTAGTAAATGGAGTGCGCACATAACCCGGAAGATCGGGCACCGCTTGAGCCACAGGCATCGTGGATGCATTGAGCATGGATGGCGGTGGGGTCGATGGACGCTCAGGGCCAACGAGGGTAGGAGTCGTTGGTTGGAGCAAGGCGGTGTTCTGTGCCAGCGACTGGGAGCTATTGGAAGTGCCCAGCGGAGCATTGTCCTTGGACATGTAATAGGTGATCAGACCCTTGGATTGGATTTGCTGCCATGCCTGACGTGGCGGGACAGAGCAAGAAGCCAACAGACAAGCCGCAAGGCTGGCTGCGGTGAGACGAACCGTGGAATAGGATACTTGTGACATGGGCGTTGCGGTTAATTTTTGAATTAGCATTCTCATTTTAACGATCTTTTTAAATTATGCAACAACAAGGATGGTAATGCTGTGAAACAAAATTAAGCACTACTAAATTTTCCATAAAGCGAGACTGACCTTGTATGATCTTCGAGCACGGCTTCCACTATCTCTATGCAATGGCGAATCATCACCGTAGGAAAGCCGGGCCACCCCTGGGTCAAGGATGCTTTGGGGATGTATTGGAAGCGACTTCAACACTATACCCGCTTTGAACATGTGGTGATTAAAGAAGGGCCACAGCCACAGGTCGAAAGCCAAATATTCACTGCCTGCGATGGAGATTTATGTATCTTGCTCGACGAGCGTGGCAAACAAATGCGCAGTGCAGAATTAGCTAAATGGATCCAGCACGAGGAGATTTCGGGCCGTAAGCGCATATGTATCGTGATTGGTGGCGCAGATGGGCATTCGGCACATTTTCGTGCGAGTGCGAGACACTGCTGGTCACTTTCCACAATGACGATGCAGCACGATATCGCTCTCGTTGTACTAGTGGAACAGCTTTATCGTGCACACACCATCATGCGCGGCGAGCCGTACCATCGTGAATAATGGGAGAAAACTTCTTCAATGATGGAGCTTGCGACTCGGCGCGTTTATTGCTGAATTGAGTCGCAATTCTTTGTAATTTTTCCTTGTTGAGAACTTTAGAGGGGCTAATTTTTAAAACTTCTCAAATAAATCCCGCGATGTCATCTTCAGTGCTCAAAAACGTCATTCAACCCAAGGCGCAAACATCGCCTTTGGAGAAGATGGACGGCGAGCCACGCGTGCATCGTGCCGGGATAACTGCGCCCTCCTTTAGTTCTTCCGCCGTACACGAATCGTCTAACACCGAAGCCGAAGACATGGAAATGGTGCTCGGAGTCCTTGTGGAAAACGCCCCTGTGGCGATGGCCATGTTTGATCGTGCCATGCGGTACATGCTGGCCAACCGCCAGTGGATTCACGAATTTGGTCTACAGCAGGTGCAGCCGCTTGTCGGTAGGAGCCAGTATGAAATCTTCCCCGGCCTGCATCCAGGATGGCGGCAGGTTTATGAACGTGCGCTACAGGGACACATCGTTCGCAGTGAGCATGACGCCGTCAGTGGGCCGGATGGCCGTAACCTTGTTTATCGCTGGGAAGTTCGCCCTTGGCGCAAAAAGCGTGATGCATCGGTGGGCGGTCTCATGGTCACCTGCGAGAAGTTCGCCTCCCCGCAGCATGACACAGAAACTGAGGCGGAAGCGGCTTCCACATTGGAAGTCCCAAAAGGCGGCCAGGTGGAAAAGAAAACGCCTGACCTACTCGAATGCACCTTGCCAATGCTCGTGTTGGACTCTCAGGGCGTGATTCAACGTGCCAATATAGCCGCCGCACAGCTTACTTTGGACAAAGGGATCAAGGAAGGCACGACCAGTTTCTGGGAAATCTTTGGGGAAGGCCGTGACTTCAGTGCACTGCGTCAGCAAACGCTCGAAACACTTGCCAAAGTTGCCGCTGGTGAAGACAACGCATCCGGTTCCATCACGACACGGACGAATTCTTCTCCGGACCACGCATCACCTTCGCGTTGGCTCGTCTCCACGTTGGCGCACAAAGGTGTCAGCGATTCACTACGCCGCTTCATGCTCATGGGGCTTCCGTCTCACGCAGTAGCTGAAACTGCAGCGCGCACGACCTTTGAAATGCCGCCCCTGGCACCGGGCGTTGCTCCGGTGGCGGCCGCCCCAGCAGTGAATGACATTGTCTTGCAGCGCATGGAAGACGAACTTTCCCGCGCTCGCCAGGAACTACGCACTCTTACGGAAGCACAGTACACTTTCGGCAAACGTGAAGCACGCCTGCGCACGTATCTTGAAGGTGTTCCCTGCGGCGTGTTCGTTCTGGATGAACGTGGTGCTCCGGTGTTTCAAAACGAACGCCTCGCAAAACTGCTTGGCCGCCCACTCGAAAAAGATCAAACCGTCGAAAGCTGGCTCGCACATGCTTGCCCCACGGACGAGCATCGTGAACAGGTCACGCTCGCTTGGCGTGAAAGCGTCTGGCGGCGTCAGCTGACACGCACGGTGTCACTCGCTACCGCAGACGGGCTGCTCAAAGAACTCGAGTTCCATCCTACAGCGTTGCCCGGCGGCGGTCTGCTCGTGAGCATTCAAGATACCACCGAGCACACACGCCATGAAGAGCAGCTCCGCAGCATGGAGGCCAAGCTGCGCACGCTATTGCAGGGCAGCCCCATCGCCATCGTACTTACTGACAAGACTGGCGTCATCTTTGAAGTCAATCAGCACGCCGAAGCCTTGCTTGGCCAAGCCAAGTCCGAACTCCGCCGCTTCCCGCTTGATGCTTGGCTTGATCCCGACAGTGCAACCGCTCGGCGTGATGCACTGCGCGAGTTGCAACACAGCGGCAGACAGGCCGAAGCGCTCGGCGTTCGCATCAAACGAGTAGATGGCTCGTTCTCCAATGCCATCCTGCACCTCGCCGCCGTGCCTGATGCACAGGGTGAAACGCACTGCACGATTCATTACCTCCAAGAGGTCACCGCGCCCGATGTTCTTGCCTCAGCGCCTCGCAGTGTGCCGATTTCACCGAGAATTGCGGGGGCAACGGCCAGCACGCAAACGCAGGCAGCCTTACTCACCACGGATGCCAATGGCCGCGTTCGCACATGGACCGAGCATGCTCAGCAAATCTTCGAGCTCGATGCCGTTATCGCCATCGGTCGGCCGCTGCATCAATTCTTTAAGCCCTCCGATTCCACCGGCTTCTTTGCTGATCTGAGCCTGCAGGCCGCTAATCCGCAAAACGTCGTAGAGCGGCCGTTCTATGGTGCCAATGGCAAACGCGGTGTCGTGAAAATCAGCGCCCGCATGCTCGATGACGGCAGCTTTGAACTCTCCGCATATTCCGATCAGCAAGTGGCACCACCACTGGCTCAGCAAACTCAGCCGGTCTCTTTGAAAGCAGCGGTGCCGCTCGCTTTCCAAGTCGTTTCGCCCTCGAGCCAGCGCTGGCCTGTCGTCGATCTGGAACGCGAAAAACTTTTGCTCACTGAGACACATCACCGCATCAAGAATCACCTTCAGATCATTTCCAGCCTGCTCAACATGCAGATCAATGGTGTGAGCGATCAGGATGCGCGTGACGCTCTGCGTTCCAGCCAGAGTCGTGTGCGCGCGATTGCCGCATTGCACCAGCATCTCTATCAGGTCGCGCTTGGGAAAGGTGACACGTTTAGCGACTTCACGCGCGACCTCGTTGCTCATCTGCGTGAATGCTATGAACTGTCCACGGAACAGATCACTGTACGATTGGAAATCCAGGAAGGCCCCATCCAGCAGGAATGGCTCATGCCGCTCGCCCTCACTCTCAATGAGGCGCTCTCTAACTGCCTTGAACACGCCTATCCGCATGGCCGTCGCGGACAGATCACTGCCACGCTGAACTATACGCACTCCAGCGGCGAACTCGTCATCAGCGACGACGGAATCGGCCTGCCTCCCGAGTTTCATCCTGGAGAAGGCACGGGACTCGGCCTCAAAATCCTTGCCGTTTTCGCAGAGCAGATGCGCGGCCAGCTTTTCGTCCAGGGTAATCCCGATCAAGGCACCGAGATCAAGCTGCGTTTTCCGCTCGCATCGACCGAAGGATAAATCTTTGGCATAGTACATTCTCTTTGCCAAGCAGCACGTCGCCGTGACAATGCCGCGTGTCATTCACGACCACGGTAGCTTTGCGCCTCCTTGCGTTCCTAACGCTGGGCATCACCATCGTCTCTGCGCAACCCGTCACCACGCGAACGGACAATGTTGCCAAACTGCTCAACGAATGGTTCGTCAACGGTACAGCGGCAGGCCTGAAAGCCATTACCTATGAAAATCGCGATGGCCAACACTCCCCCTTAAACACCGCACAGTATCCGCAGCTCCAAGTTTATCAGGCAGTGGAGAACGACAAAGGTGCCGCTACGCAGCTTCGTCAGCAGCCTACTCTTGGCAACTGCTCCATGGCGTCTGCCGCCGAGCAACTCGGCTGCCTGCCGCGGCTTTACATGATGGATCCCGGTGGGAATCGCTTCCTCGCCCAGCAGTATCTCTCCAACAACCTTTTCATCTACCCCGAACATCAAGACCATGACATAGGTGCCAACGGTATCGGCGGTGGACATGGTGATCTCCTGCCGCTGAACACCCCTGCTCTACTCATTTCCCAGGGTTCCTCCGGCACTGATCAGCCCTTCCTCCAGGCGTTACTTTCCACCGCCGCTGCTCTTCCTCCCGACACGCAGAAGCGGCTCATTGAAAAGCATCTGCTCATGCCGACGATGCAGTCCATCTTTCGTCGTGCGAACAAGATGGTTCAAACACCAGAAGATTACTTCACCGGTAAGGCACATCCCGTGGTTTTCGACGGCACGCAGATCGACGAAGAAAAAATGGTGCAAATCGCCCATGAAATGACGCCGGAGAAAATTCCACCGCTTGTTCTTCTGCAAGTCATTGAAGAAACCAAGATTGAAGCCGGTAAAAATTTCTTCGAACTGCCCGGCTCCTATCCTTGGCAGCTTTCCGATACACCCGTCTCCATTGCACGCATCCTGCGTGGTAATGAAGCTGAGCACGGCATGCTCATCGTCTTCGACAAGACACTCAATCTCACCAAGGCTTTGCTGCAAATGCGTGTCACCGTGCTGCAAGGTGATCCGCGCTTCGTTCGCATCGACTCGGCTCCCGGCAGCAATGTCATGCGCATTCGCGTTCGTTGGCAGCCGCCTGTCATCACGGCCACCGGCATCCGC